>Ga0209723_1000534_pt1 | contig 70062 bp, 54 predicted proteins | sample BiotimSIPDNA_2_FD_185750 | JGI IMG/M metagenome (GOLD analysis project Ga0209723, IMG submission 185750) | Anaerobic biogas reactor microbial communites from Washington, USA - Biogas_R2 time_0 SIP DNA (SPAdes) (version 2) | ecosystem: Engineered > Bioreactor > Anaerobic > Unclassified | place... | reverse complement strand
ACAAGCTGTCACTGTACGAAGCCGCATTGGACCTCTGCCGTGTCTTGGGACGCGAGGTCCCATGGATCGAACGCTGGTGATACTTCCACATTAAAGGAACAGAAGAGAAGAGGCACCGGTACTCTGAGCTGACAGGAGACGTTGCCTCACCCATAACCCAAGCACTTGGAGTGTCTGTCAAACTGGAGCCACCTCAAACAGCCCCGGCACCGTACGCGTCGAGTCCCTCCAGTTGATCGACTCCGCCAGGAACGTCATTCAGCAATGGCCGACTCCCTGACAGCCAGCGCCTGGGCGCCGCACGGATGCTCGAACAGTTGGCAGGAAGGATGGGATACTGGAATACTGGAATGATGGAATGGTATGGGGCGGTGAGTTTATCCAGAACTGACAGAGCTAAGAAACAATTGCCACCGTCACCAATCATCATTTTCCTTTCCCCCTTTTCCTTTCTTCGCACCGAACACGTACGTCCCAAGTCCCTTGTCAATCCACCATCCCCTTCAACCCCTCCAACAACCGCTCGTGCTCCGCATTGTCTTCCATGAAATGGCTGCCGGTGATCATGAACGAGGCCAAGGCCATCCCCAGCATCGAACCCATCCACAGATAGAAGCCGATGCTCAGCCCGTCGTAACCTTGCAGGCAAACCCAGAGCGCCGAGGTCGCGCTGAGGAACAGAGCCGCCCCGAAGAACGCCGCGTAGCGTTTCCCGAACAGGTTGGCCAGCGGCCCAAACAGCATCAGCCCGTTCGGCAACGGCGAGAGGTAGCACAAGAAGAAGATCGGCTCAGACGTAGACCAAGCTGCTTCAAACGACAACGTCAGGCTGTCCACAAACGTCTGCCACCCGCTCTGCACACCCAGCGGCGCACCTGCCATCGACCCGATCTGAACCGCCGCCGGCAGGAAGAACGACGCCACAAAGATCGGCCAGGTCAAGAACGTCAGCACGAAGGCGGTTCGGCGGAGCCAGCGGAACGATCCTTGCCCGGACGTTTCCATGATGCAATCCGCCCTCGGCGGCCCGTCAGGCCCCTTCTTTCGCCAGTTGCCGCAAGGCCTCGATCCCGCGCCGGATCGTTTCGTCGCTGGCCGCATAGGAGATGCGGAAGTGCGTGTTCTTGTGGCTGAAGATGTTGCCCGGAATGATCAAGAGCTGATACTTCTCGATGGCCCGGTGAACGAACTCCTCGCCGGTGCCCCAGGGGGCCTTGGGGAAGATGTAGAACGATCCGCCCGGCCGAACGATCTCGTACAGATCGCTCAGGCCGTCGACCAGCATGTCGCGCTTGCGGCGGTATGCGTCGATCTGCGCGGTGACGTCGGTGTCCATGGCCACGGCCCCCGCCCATTGCATCGGGTGGGGCGCGCACACGAAACTGTATTGCTGCAATTTGATCATCTGCTGAATGATCTCGCCCGGACCGTGGGCAAACCCCAGTCGCCAGCCGGGCATTCCGTGGCTCTTGCTGAACCCGTCGATCACCAACGTCTCCGGATTGAACCGGGCAGGGGAGATGAACTCCCCGTCGTAGCAGAAGGCCCGGTAGATTTCGTCGCTCAGCAGCACGACTCCCCGCTCGGCCGCCAATTCGGCCAACCCGCGAATCTCCTCCTCCGAGGCCACCGCGCCCGTCGGATTCGCCGGACTGTTGAACAGAATCATCTTCGTCTTAGGCGTGATCGCCTCGGCGACCCGGTCGAGGTCGATGCGGAAGTCGGGATAGGTGTCGATGGTGACGACCTTCCCACCCACCACCGCGGCCAGGGCGTTGTACATGACGAAGAACGGATCGAAGACGATCACTTCCTCCCCCGGGTTCACCAGGGCCATCATCGCCAGCAGCAAGCCGCCGCTCGTTCCCGACGTGACGAACAACTGGCGGTCGTCGTGTCCGTAATCCTCGTCGACCTGCTTCTGAAGCTTCTCGCGGAGCACGGGCATGCCCTGCGTCAGGGAATAGCCGTTTTTGCCGCTCTCGATCGCCTCAATCGCCGCCTTCCGCACCTCGGGCGGCACGTCGAAGTCGGGCTGGCCGATCGACAGATTGATCGGATCCTTCAGCTTCGCCCCAAGGTCAAAAACCTTGCGAATGCCCGAGGAATCAAAGAGCTTCGTTCGTTCGGCAACCCACTTGGACATGGCAATCCGCATCTCTTCGATGAAATAGGTGTATTTGAGAAATCTGCCTCGATTTTAATGCCGGGCCGCCTCCGCGTCGAGGACTGCCGACAAGGGCCGGTCCCCCTCGCTGAGCCTGCCGAGAACCAACGCGAGCGTGGCCAACGCATCGGCAATCACCGATCCGCCGGCCTCCCCGTACCAGATCCGTCCCGCCCTGTCGGCTCCCAGGGCGGCCCGGCCGGCGACCATGGCCGCGTGCATCTCGGAGGGCAGCGGACCGCAACGCTCCACCGCCGGCCCCCGCTGCTCCAGGGCCGCGGCCAGGACCTGGCCGGTTCCCTCACCCAGGACAACCGTCCGCCCGGAAAGTTCGCCGGCATACACCCTGGCGGCTATGAGCAGAAACAGGCTCTCGAACGCCACCGGCCTGCCTCGCTCGTCCCACAGCCGCAGCCGCTGCCCGTCGTCTTCCATGGCCGCCGCGAAATGCCCCGCCGCCTCGGGCAGCGGTCCCGCCGGCACCGCCGTTTCGCTCTCGTGCAACACGATTCTGCACGCAGTCGCCGACAGCAATCGCTCGACGCAGTTCCCAACCGGGCGGCAGGTCGTATGGAGCACGAAACGGAGAGGACGAAGCCCGTGAAAACACTCCGAAAACCGCGAGGTGTAGGAATCCAGCACCTCCGCCTGCTCGGCCTTCCCGGAGACGCGAACCGGACGTGCCGGTTCCTCGTCGACCCGGTCGGAAACCGCTTGCAGCGACGCAATCCCCGTGATCGGCCTGCCGCCTCGGCCGTAGAATCGCATGCCCGCCCGGTGAGGATCTCCCTGCGGATTGCCCAGGTAGATACCTCCGTCGGCCTCCGTTTCGCCCATCGCCCAGGGCAGGGCAGGGCAGGGGACCGATCCCAGCTCGACTACGTCGCAACCGGCCCACCGCAACTGTTCCACGATCTGGGCGAAGTGCCTCTGGGTCACCGCCCGCCCGTCCGTTGCGGCCGCCACGCACGGATACGCCCCTGGCGATCCGATCTCCTCGCGCAGGAGCATGCCAAACCCTGCGGCGAAGCGGCCGGCGAGGGTCGAATCGAAGCCGTTGTGCAGTTCGCCCCAAACGCCCTCGTCGGTCAGAAAGTCGGCAGGCCTCTTCCTCGCCCGCGGCCCCGGTATTCTCTTCCTGGATCGGTCAGTGAGCCCCTCCGCGTCGTCGCGGTGCCCGCATTCACGGCAGGCCGGGTAGCCGTCCGCCAACCGCGCCAGATGCACCGCCCGGCTGATCCCCGCCGGCTCGCCGGGACATTGGAATTCGCGTTGGGTGCGGCTGGACGTCATTTAGATGTCCGTCCCCCAAGCTTCGCGCTCTGCGCGTCGGAGGAGTTCCTTCAGGCTCAATTCGTTCGCCCACTCCGCCAAGTACTTTTCGTCCAACCGACCCTTCTGCACGCGAAGCACTCCCAGCACGTCAAGCCATTGTCGCTCCGAAACCTCGTCCCCCAGCCGAAACCATTCGAGTTTGTTGAGAACGATATCTTCAGGGGATGCAAGCATGAATTCGGCGGAGTGCTCGCCGATCGACAAACGCCCCGGTCGCCTGCGTGCGAACGCGGTGCGATCGTACGAGCGTTCCTTCAGCACGAACACGTCGACCTTGAACATGGTCGGGAGATGAATCACATTGAAGCACGATCGCCGCGAAACGGCGTCGAGAATCGCCGCTTCACTGGCATAGTACCGATCCTTCAGCTCTGCCACAAACGGCGAGACTTGCCCTGCACGCAGATCGGCCACCAGGTCAACGTCCAGGGTCGTGCGTGCGGTTCCAACGGCCGAACTGGCGACCGACCCGGCTACATGGTAGGGGACCGACAGCAATTCAAACGCACCGACCACCGGCTCCAAGGCCTGAAAGAGCAAAGGCCGGCTCATCGCGTATCTACTCCCAGGTGCCGGCGCAGTTCATTCGCCAGCTCCTTGCCGTAGTGCAACTCGGCCCACTCGAGCTTGACTTCGAGTTCGCTCCAGGTGGGATGGGCCTGCCGGATCGCGTTGCGAGAAAGTTCGATCGCCGCCGTCGTCAGTTCGCAGGTCAAGCGAAAACGATCGCTCAGCGACGCCTTGCGCAACAGCTCGATCTGAACGGCCAGGGCATCAGCAGACGTGTCGGAGATCATGGGCATCCCAGGGGACCGGAGAACCAGGATTTTCCCGCCATTATCCGGTCCCATCTGCTTCGGGACAACCCGGGCAGTGCCGCTCAGATCGGCGAGTTACCGGCCGGCCGCCCCGAACCCCGACTACCGCACCCGGCACGTGAACCGGATCACACCGCCTTCTTTGGGCGGCATCGGGTCGGTAATTTCCCACCGCAGGGCCAGCGAATCGCCTTCGTTCGGTTCGGTGCGGAAGTTGGCCTTCAAGCTGCACTCGGCGCTCTCCGGCACCAGTTCCAGACGCGTGGTGAGATTGTCGATGATCGTCACGTTGCCGATCACCTGGCTCCCTGCGTTGTCGAAACGAAGCGTGAACTCGACGATCTCGCCGGGGAGTGCGTTTGCCGTCGAAGCGACCTTGATGATTCGCAAACGCGGGCTTCCCGGTCTTTCGTCCAAACCGAATACGGTTCCCACACTCTGATCGCGAACGGCGGCCGTCGCTCGCTCCCGATCGATGATCACCAGAACGCCCAGATCGTGCGTCCAGGTGATGGCAGCATCGGTCGACGCCGCCAGACGCGCCATCTCCGCAACCTCGTAGCGCCCCGTGCGGATGGCCACGAGATTCTCGTAAGGCAGGAACATGTCCTGCTCGAAGCCCCGCAATTCCTCGCGGCCTGCCAGCGTGCCGCCGCCTTGTTCGCTCTCGAACGCGTTGAGCAGCTTGCGCGACGTATTCTCCGACGTCTGCAGGTTCTGTGTGCTGCTTCGCACTTCCTGCGTCTCCGCAACACGTCGCATCATCTGTTCCTGGCGGACGTTGCTCGACGCATCCATCTGCTCGTTGAGTCTCAAACTCACCACTTGGCGCACCGCGCAGAATCGCGGACTGTAGATCTGCACGCGATTGCTTGGCTCCACCACGCGGCGCCCGTCCAGAGTGTCGTAGTGGGCGATCGTGTCTTCCGTGTCCAGCCCGCGAACCTCCCAGTTGGGCAATACCCTGGCATGCTGGTTGCGGTCCCCGCCGTCAAACAGATACTCGTCGGCCGGCCAGGGCTGCGAGAAACCGGGAGGGGCCCAAGGGCCGGTCCCTTCAGGTGACGGTGCTTTCGGTTGGTAGAACACGCCTGGTCCCGGCGGCTGCATGTAGGCAGCCTGCATGGCATCGGGAGGGCAAGCTCCCATGGGACCCTGCGGAACGATGCCGGTTGCCGGTCCGCGGCAGGAACAGAACGTGACGGCGATCGTCGCCACCAAGGCTCCAACGCCCAATCGTGTGTGGGTGATTCGATTCCGCACGGTGCCGGTTCTCATCGTGATGCAGCCTCCACGGGCAGAGCAGGGGCCGGGGCAACGGGTGTCGGCACGGGCGGCGCCAGCTGCAGAACGGCCGGGTCCACGGCCGGACGCACCCAGGGCGGACAACCGAACAGGAACTGCATGTCCGGTTCGCCCGACCGACTCGGCAGGATGGCCCCCATCCGCAAGATCGCCACGGGACGCCCCACTTCATCGGCAACTTCCAGCGGATTGGTCCCCGGAGCAATATCAAACGACGGCTGCTCGCCTTCCGGATGTCCCGTCGGAACGGCCGTCTCGGGATCTTCCAGATAGATCACCTTGGTAAGGAACTTCCCGCTCAAGGCGGTCAGGATATCGTCGTCCGACAACTCGACCACGATCGGAAACCGGTATTCCAGCCCTGCGGGCGGATAGATCCGATCGACAACCTCGATGGTCGGAAACAACTCGGCTCCCGGATTCAACGGGATGTTCATCACTCGAAACCGGTACACCTGCCCGATCAACAGCCCGACGCGGATCGGTGCGGTCTCGCCTTCCATGAAGGTCCCACCTTCCGCCATCGCCACCACCACTCCGGGCGGGCCTTTGACCTGTACCGGCTGGAAATAGCCGGGCAATGGTCCGCCCCGCTCGAGTTGCAGGCTTCCAATCGCTCCCGGTGGCATGACCCCGTGGTGCACGGAGTGGTATCCCGACATCTGCCCGAACGAATCGGCGGCAAATACCGAAAGGATCCACGCCGCCAGCACCACGATGCCGGCAACTCGATGCGAACATCGCCGATCGACCCCCGTGCGGCGCCGAGCCGGCTGCCGCCTGCCCGTGGCCGGACAGCCGGTACGCCGCCTCGTAAATCGGATTCTCGATGTTTGGCTGCGGAGCAGAAGGACCATTGTCGCGGCCACGTGGCCTCAGGAATGAGGACTTGGGTTTCCTGTTTCGGCCGGGATCGCACGCACGAGTCCCGGCCGGCCGAAAACAAACTCGGCGGCGGCGTGTGGCCTTTCATCGACCCCAGCGGCCGCCGCGTATGGATGACAATCAACGTTCTTCGTTGACTCGGCCGCTGCTATCGGCAACTCGCACAGGCCTGGCCGGTTGTGGCGATGCACGAACCGTCGCAGCTCGAACCGCCCAGAAGCCCGCCGCTGCCCAACACGCGGGCCGGCGCGAGGCAACCGCCCGGCGGACAGGTAGCCGGCATCGTGTTGCCGACCACCCACGCCTTGTTCGCCGGCTTCACCGCGTAGTAACCCGGCATCTCGCGGACATGGATGCCGATGTGGGTCTGCGGTCCCGGTATATGCACCGGCGTATGGTTCTTGATCATGTGCCTTTGCAGGCCTGCCGGATCGCCCAGCGGAATGTGAGGAGGACCGGGAAGCCCGATCGGCGTGCCGCACATCGGCATACCGTACTCCGGACCCGTCACTCCCGAAATGTAGTTCGTCGGAATCGTACCCATGCCGCCGGCCATCGGAGCCGGCATCGCGCCGACCATCGCGCCGCCGACCGGAGCCCCTGTCGGGCAGTTCATGCCTTGAAGGTACGACACCGGCATGACTTCCGTCCCGCCCATCGCGTCACCCGGGATCTCCAGATCCTTGTTGCCCACACGCAGCACGCCCAGGATCGCTCCCCGGCGATCGGCTTCGTCGATCGGGTCCACGCCCGGATCGAGCCGAGTGCTCACCAAGGTCTCCACACCGGCCAGGGCCAGTTCCTGATACTCCGGATCCGGCAGGTAGATCACCTTCGTGACGAAGTTGCCCGAAAGCACCTGCTCGAAGTCCGACGGCGTAAGCTCAATGGGAATCGCGTTGTGAGCCAGGAACGCCTGCGTTCGCGGCATGCTAGGCCCCACTTCCAGCGTCGGATAGAGCTCGACCCCGTCGTAGCCCGGGATGTTCGTCAGCTTCAGCCGGTAGAGGGCGCCCTGCGGGAAGTTGTAGCGTCCCGGGCAGACCATCGGCGATGAAGCAAACTGGCCGGGGGCGGAACCGGGTGCGGCAACGTCCCAGGCCACCATCATTCCTTCGGGCCCCACAAAGGCCACTTGGGAATTCTGGGCAACGGGCATTCCCATCCCTGGGTCACAGCTCATTACCCCAGGACCAGGGCCGCCAACGCCCGGCCCAACCATTGGTCCCATCGGCGGCATGCATGGTTGCTGCATCGGTGCATGACACCCCACAGCAGCTACCGCCAATGCCATCAGACACATTCCGAATCTCATCAGGTGTCCCCCCATCTCTTTAGGGCTTCGGCCACGGATCGTTATTCCTGAGTTACTCGACGCGTCCGGCAACGGCCTGGCCCGGCCCAGCCGACGCCTCGATCGACTTCATGACTCCCAATGCGATTGACATGGACCCCGATCCACGGGCAACCTACAATCCTTGTCTTCGCATCCTCGCCTTCCTCCACTCGCCCGTCGACGAACCGGAGGTCGACCTTCCACGTACCTGAGGAGCAAACGCGCAAGAGCCCCTCTGAGGTTTATTCGTCGGCGCCGCACAATGCGAATCTTTGGAAAATCCGTCAGGACCCCGACAATGCGTACCAAGTTGTTGATCGCGACACTTTGCGCAGTCCTCCCGGGTTTTCTATTTGAAGTTGCTGCAACGACCAGAAACTCCTCCCCATCGGGGGATCTCATTTCCCGACAAGGTGGATCTCCTACCCCCAGTTCTGGAACACCACCTCAGCAGCAGGCCGTAAGCGATGGGCAATCACTCTTGCACCAGGCTCAATCGGCAATGCTGCGCCACTATACCGTCTCTGCCCAGGTTTTCCAGAAAGCGCATTTTCTCGGCGTCGACGTGATTGGTCTTGGCCAGTATGCCGAGCAGCGATCCAATCAGGGGGTACGATTCCGATTGGAGATCAACCTCCAGCCCGAGGATGACAAGCTCGCCAGCGGCCTGCTTCAGGTGTGTGACGGCGACCTCCTCTGGAACTACCGCAAGCTCAGAGGGCAAGAGAGCCTCTCCTGTGTCGATCTGGCCGTCGTCCAGCAGCGTCTCGAGGAAAAGGGCACACACGCCCTCCTCCGGCCTCTCGACGCCTGGCCCGGTGTCGGAGGCCTTTCCGAGTTGCTCGCTTCCTTCGACCGGGCTTTCCTCTTCGACACGCCCGAAGGCGTTGAGCTTCAAGCCCGCTTCCCGGCCTGGAAGATCGAAGGACGGTGGCGCCCCGAAATGCTGACCCGAGCCGTGCCCGAACGTAAGGAGGAAATCGAGCAGGGCAGGGGAGTGGCCCTCGAAGATCTCCCCAAGCACCTCCCCAACCGAATCATCCTCTTCCTCGGCAAGGATGATCTCTTCCCATACTTGATCGTCTACTACCGCCTCGACGGGAACACGGCGACCGTGAAGGCCGGCCCAAACGATCCGCCCATGGTCCGGATCAATCTGACCAACGTGCGATTCAATCAGCAGGTCAACGCGGCCCAATTCGTGTACAAACCCAACCTGCCTTGCGCCGACCAAACCGAACAACTGCTGCAAAGACTGGGACTCAACAACTAGCCCACCTCACCCTTGCGGTTGGCTTCTCACGACATCTTGCCGGCAGAAACCGCCCGTCCAGTCAGCTCGCAGGCAATCCGCTCCCTTTCCGCCTCCATCGTGCGGTCAAATTCCTCGGGAACCAGCCGGGTCCCTCGGCACGCTGCCCGGTAGACACCCTCAATCAACCGCTCGTAGCCGCGCACCATGCCTTCCACCGAGAACTGCCGGCAAACCAGTTCTCGTCCCGCCTCGCCCATCGATCGAGCCTTCTGCGGATCGCACAGCAACCCCGCAACCGCGTCGGCCAGGGCCGCCGGGTCGTTGGGCCGGCAGAGAATGCCCGTCGTACCGTCCACGACTGTTTCCGCCAAAGAGCCCACGTTCGGCGCCACCACGGGCAGGCCGCAAGCCGAAGCTTCCAGCGTCGAGGCGGGATTCGCCTCCATCTTCGACGACAGGACCTTGAGATCCAGTGCCGCCAGAATTTCGGGCACGTCGTGACGAGTCCCCAGCATGCGAACGTTCGCCCCTAACCCCAGTTCGTCAACCCTGGCCTCGATCGCCCCTCGCTCGACCCCGTCACCCACGACGACAAGCATCGCTTCCGGCAACCGGGCAACCACCCGGGCCATCGCTTCGATGAGCATGACATGTTGCTTCTCGGGACGCAGGGCGGCCACGATTCCTGCCACCGGCGCCGCCGGGGAGATCCCCAGTCTCGCCCGCATCGTCCCCTTGTCTCGCGGGCGGAACCGATTCACGTCCACTCCGTTCCAGATGGTGAACACCTTGTCCGGCGGGCATTTCTCCCCTTTCACCAGGAACTTGGAATGGCTCCTCGCGCAAGCAATGAAACCGTCGGTGATCGGAGCCAGCAGGCGGTTCAATCGCTCCACCCGCACGGGATAACCCGTTGCATGGAGCGCCGAAAGGATCACCGGCACCCGTGCCCGCCGCGCGGCCAGACGGCCCCAGAACATCCGGTCGCCCCCCGTTCCCACCGTTACCACGGCATCAATGCGGCGCTCGCGAAGCAACCCGGTCAGCCGGTGAAGCACGCCCACGTCGAACTTGTTCCTGAGCAGACCCGTGAATGCGGGCACCTCTTCCTTGAGCACGTCGCCCAACTCGGCGAACCGCTTCAGGCAGCACAACTCCGGCAAGAACCGCTCGCGATCCATCTTGCGGAGGATCTCCGCCAGTAGGGTCTCCGCCCCGCCAACGACCATCTCCGTGTGGATGAACATCACACGGAACGGACCGCGATCTTCGGGAACAACCAGCCTTCGACGTCGACGTTGGAACATGGGTGTCTCAATCACGAATTCCTCCGGGAATCACGCAAGGCCGTTTAGACAAGTATGGGATCGGAAAGCCGGGCATGTGGTGATAGGCTCGGACGATTTGCGGGGCAGGGCAGGGGAGGAGGGCCCCACCGCAGGACCTCGCCCGCCGGCATGTTGACCAAATGCAACGTACCCCTCCCGACGGTGGTTCTCGCCCGCAGATCCCCGTCTTGTGCCGAAAAGACCAGAAACGCACCGGTCCAGACTCAGGCGACGCCGGCAGATCCGCACCCGTTGCGGATACCGACTACCGTTGCTATCTGGTACCATCAGTCCGTCTGCCGCTCCCCAATTCACGCACCAGAATGAGGTTTCCCATGTCGTCCTGCTCCCGTCGTTCGTTCCTCCGTGCAGGGAGTACGCTTGCCGCCGCCTTCGCTGCAACCGAAGCCGGGCACAACAAGATTCTCGCCGCCGAACCCGGTGGGGCAGGGCAGGGGGGCACGCACGAGAACCCCATAGCAATTTCCACCTATTCCAGGTGAAACACCCCGTTGATCGTCACCGCCTTCACTTCGCCGCGCCGATAGCGGATCAGATTCACTCCGCAGTTGTCCTGCGGAACGCTGCGGTACTTCGACAGCGGCAACCCCAGCAACCGGCCCAGCCAGGTGCGATTGACGACGTTGTGGGCCACCGCGGCGATGCAACTGCCCAGGTTCTCGGCCAACAACCGTTCGAGGGCCGGCCCCGAACGTTCCAGAACTGCCGCAACGGTCTCGCCGCCCAGGTAAGGATTCTCGGCCGCGTTCTCCATGAACGCCCGGTAGGCCTCCGGATCAGCTTTCTCGATCTCGGTCCAGTTTCGCCCCTCCCAGAGCCCCACGTCCACTTCGACGAGGTCGTCCACCGTAATCACGTCCAACCCATGGGGCGTCGCAATGGCCTCGGCAGTCTCCCGAGCGCGTAACAGGGGACTCGAGAACACTTTCTTCAATCCGGCCGACGAAAGAAACCGAGCGGTTTGCTCCGCCTGTCGGCGGCCTTCCGGCGAAAGGGCCGGATCCGTCCGCCGACCCTGAAGCCGCGGAGGCTTCTCGCGATTGTTGGCGGTCTCTCCGTGTCGAATCAAACAAAGCCAGCAAGTATCCGGGGCAGGGCAGGGGGGCATTGGAGTTGTCGGGGTTCAGGGTTCAGGGTTCAGGGGGCAGGAAGCAGGGTTCGGGGGTCAACTTATCAAACCCTGAACCCCGAACTCTGAACCCTGACAACCATCACACAACCGCACGGCGACGCGGATCGCTTCGATCATGCTGCCGACCTCGGCACGGCCTTTCCATGCCAGATCGAAGGCGGTGCCGTGCGCGACGCTCGTTCGCACGATCGGCAGCCCCAGGGTTACGTTCACCGCCCGGTGCATTCCCAGCAGCTTCAAGGCGATATGCCCCTGGTCGTGATACATGGCCACGACGGCGTCGAATTCTCCGTTCCGTGCCCGAATCATCACCGTGTCGGCCGGCAAGGGGCCCTCCAGATCGAGTCCCTCGGCCAGTCCGGCTTCTATCGCCGGACGGATCACGTCGAGTTCCTCGCGGCCGAACAGCCCGCCCTCGCCGCCGTGGGGATTCAACGCGCAGACGCCGATCTTCGGAGCCTCGCCCTTCATTCGCAGCATGAAGGCATGGGCGAGATGAGCTTTCGCCAGCACTTCGGCCGACGTCATTTCCTCAAACACGTTGCGCATCGCCGTGTGGAGAGTCACATGCACGACCGCCAGCCCCGCCGGGCCCCGGATCGGTTCTTCGGGCCCCAGGTAGAGCATCATGGCGAAGTCGTCGACGCCACACATCTCGGCCAGCAGCTCGGTGTGCCCGGGATAGTGATGGCCCGCTTCGTGCAACGCCTGCTTATGCAGCGGGGCGGTCACCAGCCCGTCGATCCGCCCTGCGAGTGCCAGTTCCGCGGCGGCGACAATCGCTTCGTACGCCGCCTGCCCGCTGCGACCGTCGATCTCCCCGGCAGGCGCATCCAGGACCTCGTCCGAACCCGTTGCCAGACACGCAACCTGCGCAGGCGACGGGTCGGCCTGTTCGACCTCCCCGATCACCCGCACCGTTGCACTCGTTTGCCGCAGCGCAATCGCCCGCCGAACCATTTCCGGATGCCCGACCACGACGGGACGGCACCAGCGGTGGACCTCGGGCGCCGCGCACGCCGCCGCCACGATCTCCGGACCAATTCCGGCCGGATCACCCAGCGTCAACGCCAGCAGCGGCTTCCTTTCTCCGTTTGTCATTCGACATTCCCTGCCGTTACGTCAACGCCGGCAATTCCCATCCCTTGCGCCGCGGGCGCGAAATATAGGTCGACACGTTGGCCTCGTCGCAGTTGGTGAACCGCTCGGCGGCCGGATCCCACTTGAGCCTCTTGCCGACCTGGCCCACTTCGCGAGCCAGATTCACCAGGTAGCAGAGCGACGTGGCCCGCTGCCCGATCTCGATGTCGGCGTTGCACTTCTTGCGGGTCTTGATGCACTCCACCCAGTTCTCGATATGATACTGGTTCTCGGGCCTGGTGATGGGGCCGGGATTGTCCGGCGAATCGATCAACTCCTTCGGCCCGGCGATCTTGTCGCGGTTGATTTCGATCTTGCCTTTTTCGCCGACGAAGATCGCCCCCAGGCCCGGGCCCCACTCGCCGTCGAGGTGGAGCCGAAGCTCCGTTCCGTTGGCGTACCACATGCGTATCTTCGCACGGGGCCCCACCACCGGCTTGGCCAATCGAATCAGGTAATCGAGCCGCGTCTCGTCCACCTCCGTCACCGTCTCGAATTTCCCGCAGGGCCGGTCCTCCACCGGCTCTTCCAGCAGGATCTCCACGGGACCCGTGTCGTCGGTGCCCAGGGCCCGCTGAATCTGGTCGTAGGAGTGCGTTCCCCAACCGGTCACGCCGTAGCACAATCCTCCGCCGTCGTAGGCCCACCACTTCTCCCATCCGTGATGAAGCAGATGGTGATAAGGACGCATCTCCGCCTGATTGGTCCACTTATCCCACCAGCCTTCCTTGCCCCCCTCGGGCAGAGGCTCCGAATCCTTGCTCGTCCACTTCAGCGGCCCCACGAAGTTCGGCGCCAGCACCGTCTTGATCTTGCCGATCGCCCCGTTCTTCACCAGGTCGCTCGCCCAGTTGTTCATCGGCATCGACCGCTGCTGCGTCCCCACCTGGGTGACTCGCTTGAACTTGCGGGCCGCATTGACCATGTATCGTCCCTCGTCGATCGTCAGGCACATGGGCTTTTCGATGTAGGTGTCCAGTCCGGCCTGCATCGCGTTGACGACCACCCATGCCCGAGCGTGGGTCGTCGTCTCCGCCATGATCCCGTCGAGCTTTTCCTTCTCGAACATCTCGTGGATGTCCTCGTAGGTCGACCAGTTCTGGTCCTGCCCCACGTGCTTCACGAACGCGTCGACCGCCGGCTTGAAGCAATCGCACACGGCCACGACTCTCATCTGGGGGATCTGCTTGCAGTCGTTGGCGATCGACCTGGCCCGGCCGCCGAGACCGATGATCCCCACGATCACGCGTTCGTTGGCGCTCACCGCGCCGTCCAGTCCGAGCACGCTGGAGGGTACCAAATAGGGAAGCGCGAAGGCCGCACTGCCGGCTCGCAAGACGTCGCGTCGTGTCCACTTCGTTCGGGCCATATTGCCGCTCCTTGAGTCTGGAGAAAGGTTTGCGTCCGAGGCGGGGAAACAGGTGGGCCGCAACCAGCCAGTCTAGGCTCCCGCCCCCGCCTCTGCAAGTCGGCGCCCAGAAGCACGCTTGACGCACGAACGGCTCCCGACGACAATCGGCACTCCCCCCAACGCCCATCCCATAGCACTCTCAGCAAGCCGATTGCCATGCTCGCCTGCATCCAGAAAGTGAGTCGCGCCCAGGTCACCGTGGCCGGTGAAATCAGCGGGAAGATCGGTAAAGGGTTCCTGGTCCTGCTCGGGGTTGCCGAGGGAGACACGGAAGCCGAGGCTCGGCTGCTGGCTGACAAGGCCGCCGGGCTGCGGATCTTCGAAGACGCCGACGGGAAGATGAACCTCTCCCTCAGCGACGTGGGCGGGGCCATGCTCGTGGTTAGCCAGTTCACCCTGTTGGGCGACTGCCGCAAGGGACGCCGCCCCAGCTTCACCGACGCCGCTCCGCCCGAGGTGGCCGAATCGCTCTATGAGATCTTCGTCAAGACGGTCGCCGATCACGGAATCGAAACCGCCACCGGGCGCTTCCGCCAGCACATGGCCGTGGAGCTGGTCAACGACGGCCCGGTCACGCTCCTCCTCGACAGCCGCCGCCTCGCTGCCCCGCGACGAAAGTGATCGTGACCCGCCTCGGTCCCGAACCAAGAGGTGTCACCTGTGTCCTGACTACTCCCTTACCTCGGGCTTGTACCGAATTCTGTGCTCGTGATGCTGCGGGAAGGGGACAGTCCCATTTTTGTGACAAAAATCGGGACAGCCCCGTTACCTCTGCCACCCGTCGAGCAGCCGGCGCGCCGTGTCTGTTGCGCCTTCCTGCACCTTCTCCACGGTCTCCTTGACGGGAAGCTTGTCCGCGAGCTCTGTGTCGGCCGGTTGCTCGACAGCATGCCGATTCCACCGCTCTGCCCGGGCTTCTCGGTACTGATTCATCCAACCCGGCTCGTAGAAGACGACGTAGGAGAGAAGGGCCAGCTTGGCGTACACCGAGAGGTTTGCCCACACGCTCTTCGTGCTGTACATCTTCAAAGCCGTGCCGAACGACTTCTTGATCCGCACCCAACCCAGCCGCCACTGGACGCTGTACACCTCATCGAGGACGAGGTGCGAGAGACAGCCCAGTACGACTCCGCCCGCCTTGTAGGCGCGCAGCCAGGTATCCTCGCCCGAAGCCAGCAGAAAGGCCAATTCCCCGAAGATGATCACCGCAGGAATGCTGTGGAACATCCCCCGGTGAACCGTGTAACGTTTCAAGAAGAATCCCAGGCCGAAGCGCACGAACAGGTAGGTCAGCGCGCCGGCCATGACGGTGGTCTCTGCCGACACTCCCATCGACCGCAGACGATCGGCCAGCATCATGGGAACAATGGCGGCCATGAACGCCAGGCTCTCGCGCAACGGTCTGCCCGACTTGCTGTCGATGTCGGGCAGCATCCCCGACAAACTGCACAGTCCGCCGGCGAGAAGGCAGGTTTGGGCCGGCACATCGAACAGCCCGTAAGCCGCCCCGCCGTAGGCGACGCCCAGGGTCGTACTGAAAGTCAGATGGGTCTTGAAGTCTGCCATGACTGCCCCCGTATGAGCCAATCCTTTGTAGCCGCCAGTTCGCCACGTTGTACTCAGCCGGGAAATCCACACCAAGACCAATTTCTCAGCGTCCGGCGGTCTTTGCCTGCCCTGCCCCACCCCGCCAACCTCGAGAAGAAGTGTGTGCCACTGCTTGCTCGCAAGCAGTGCCTGTATCCGCTCCGTGTGCTACTGCTTGCTCGCAAGCAGTGCTACCAACGCTGTCTCACCGAAACCCCGCCTGCTAGCACTGCCAGTAACAAGAATTCCCCTTTCCCTGAGGAGCAGGGGAGGGGCCCCCATCAGAATGCTCTTCGCGGACGCGACGCAAATCACTATACTGCCGGCCCGAACTCCGTCTACGCACAGGGATACAATTTGCCATGCAGCCTTACGACATCTTCATGCTCATCGTCCTGGTTGGTGCGGCCGTCTTCGGCGCCTGGAAGGGCATGGCCTGGCAGTTGGCTTCGATCGCCTCGGTGGTCGTCAGCGCCGTGGTTGCCCTACGATTCGCAGGATTCCTGGCGCCCAGTCTCAGCGCCGAAGAGCCCTGGAACCAGTTCCTGGCCATGGGCATCCTCTTTGCCTCCACCTCGCTCGCCATCTGGATCGCCTTCCGCTTCGTCGCCAAGGTCATCGACCGGGTGAAACTCAAGGAATTCGACCGGCAGATGGGCGCTCTTTTCGGGGCGGCCAAGGGCGTGCTCTACTGCCTCATTCTGACCTTCTTCGCAGTCACCTTGAGCGAGGGGACCCGCCAGCGAGTTCTCGATTCCCGCTCGGGCTACTACGCCGCCGTCCTCGTCCAGAAGGGCACCCCCATGATGCCCGAAAAGGTCCGCACGGCCCTCGGCGAATACATCCAGAAATTGGACGACGGACTCAATCCGAGCATGCCGCCGGCCACCCCGGAAGAACAAATCGAGAACCTCGGCGATACCATCCTGAATGGTGCGGTGGCCGATACAAACCTTCCGTTCCCACCCTTGAACGAACCGTCGGCTTCAGCCTACCAACCCGCACAGCCCCAACCACCCCAACCCATGGGCTTGGACGCCTGGGGGCAGGGGGCACAGGACTACGTGAACCAGCAAGCCAGCCAGTTCCGGCAGGATCTCAACGCGGCCGCCGGGCGCCAGGTCGACAACCTCCAGACCCAAGTCAGCACGACTCTCAACCAGAATATGGACCGCTTTCGCTCGTCGGTCGATCGCTCCGCGGAGCAGCTCCGATCCGACGTTCAGCGGCGCGTGGACGAGCTCGGACGGCGGATCCAACAGGCGCCCATGGAGCCCATTCGCTGAGGCTTTGCAGGGGGGCGGAAGTCGGGCTGCCGACGACCTCAGAGAACGCTCCAGGCAGCCGTTCGGCGTCTTTTAAGAACCCCGGTATTTCCCGGGATTTTTGCTATTGGCGACCGAACATAAGAAACATTATCGGACGTTGGAGAGGTTCCGAATCAGGCCCGTTTTCAAGCCCCGTTGAACATCGGGTCCAGGCACCAAAAAGGGTCAGGACTCATTTTTGCCGTGGACGGCCCTTCGGGTGCTGCGGACAGCCGTTTCCAAGCCGGGTCGAAGGTCGGGTCCAAGCGTCAAAAAAGGGGTCAGGACTCATTTGCCGTGGACGGCCCTTCGGGTGCTGCGCACAAATGAGTCCTGACCCCTTTTTTGCGCACGAATCCGCGCCGCCGACTAGAATCAATCGGATGGAGATTGTGTCCGAGATCCCGACCCCAAACGACCGCCGAGCGCTGAGAGTCCGCGCCGCCGCGGTCGGGCTTTGTGCGTTCGCCGCGCTGCTAGCGACCTCTCCGCAGTTGCCGATCGTCTGGGATGAGGGCAACGCCATCAGCCGTGCCCAACGCATCACCGGCTGGGCCCAATCCTGGTTCCAACAGGGCCCCCCCGATCGGGCGCATCCGCTGAGCCGTGAAGGGATCGCCGACGGCTGGCCCTACACGACCCAGATCGAAGGCCACCCGGCCTTCTACGGGATCGTGATCGCCGCCGGCCACACCCTCAGCCAGTTACTTTTGCCTCCGCTTACGGCCTGGCGTCTGGGGCCGATGCTTCTGTTCGCCCTGGCTGCCGGGGCGATGTTCTACCGGATGAGCCGCGACTACGGCCAGGCCGCCGGCTGGGCCGCCGCACTCGCGCTCTTTCTCCAGCCGCGACTCTTCGCTCACGGCCACTTCGCCACCTGCGACGGCCCTCTCACCGCGTGCTGGATCCTCGCCTGGGCCGCCTTCCCGTCCGACGTAGCTTGGCTCTCCAGAGCCGAGCCCAAGAAGGACGGGAATACTCTCCGCTTGCGCATCGGTCTGGCCCCGATCCTCTTCGGCATCTTCCTCGGCATGACCATGAGCACCAAGGCGACCGGCTGGATCGCCCCGATCCCGTTTGTCGTTTGGGCGGCCCTCTATCGCGATCGCCGGGCGCTGGTCACGCTGGCGATCGGCCTGCCCGTCGCCCTGGCCACCTTCTACCTGCTCAACCCGCCGCTCTGGCACGAACCGATCCGGGGGCTGGCGACTTTCTTTCACTTGAACACCAACCGGCAACTCAACGTGGCCAACTTCTTCCTTGGCTGCATGTACGACCTGCGCCATCCATTGCCGTGGTACAACACCCTCGTCTGGACCGCCGTCGCCGTCCCCGTCGGCCTGCTTGCCCTCGCACTCGTCGGCCTGACGTCGATTCTCCGCCGCGGCCTCGCCGACCGGGCGGGCATTCTCCTGATCCTCAACTGGATCATCCTCCTCGTCGTCCGCGCCTTGCCCGACACGCCGCCCCACGACGGCATCCGGCTGTTTCTGCCCGCCTTCGCCTTCCTCGCCGCGCTCGTCGCCGTCGGAGTGGTTGGAGTCCAGGCTTCAGCCTGCCGTTCGTGGCGCAAAGGTGGCGTTTCAAAGAGACGGGCTGAAGCCCGTACTCCAACGCCGTGTGCCACTGCTTGCTTGCCAAGCAGTGCTTCACCATCCAAACATGACAAGTTCAACCTCTGGCACTGCTTGGCAAGCAAGCAGTGGCACACGTGGGCGGTTGTCCTGATCTTCCTCGGCAGTGCCACCAGCCTTTTCTGGTACGCCCCCCAGTGGCTTTCCTACTACAACCTCGTCATCGGCGGGCTGCCCGGCGCCACTCGGGTCGGCATGGAACCGACCTACTACTGGGACTCCCTCGACCGCGAAGTCCTCGACTGGCTCAGAGCCAACACTCCCAAGAACGAAAAGGTCCTGTTCGGCTCCGGCTCCGTGGAAAGCCTAGCCCTGATGCGCACCTGGGGCACGCTCCCCGTCGAGTACCGCCCCGAGGCCCCCGGCCGCTGCCGCTGGTACGTTATCCAACGCCGTCCCAGCGCCTGCATGCCCCCGGACCAATGGCTATTGAGAAACGCCCAGCCAGTCTACAAGAAGTACCTCCACCATCACGGCCTCGGCCCCTGGCGTTTCAACGTGCCCCTCCTGGAAATCTACCGCTACGAAGATTACCAAGCGGCGGTCGAGTCGTTGGAGGGCGGGCGGTAGACTGCCGAAGTTGTTGTAGCCCCTTACTCCCGGATTTCTCTGGTTTCTCGGTCTCGCACGCCTGATCGGCCAGCGATTTCTTCCTCAAAGTCGGTGATCGTGTCAGAATCCAGGCCACATCCTTCGGGCAGTTCAACGACTCGCAAGTTGGCCATTTCACGAAGGTATTCAAGTGATCGAGTTGTCAAAGGTCTGTAGTTCCCCAATCCTCCGCTAACGTCCAGACGATGAAACAATGAGGTTTCCAGTGATTTCAGCTTCGACAACTCAGCAACGTCATCATCCCCGATCATTATTGTCCCCTGAATCACCAACGTGCGCAGCTTGGGAAAGCCGGCAAGACCTTTGATCTCCTCTTCTGAAAGCATGAGATCCGTGAGACGTAACTCCTCGACAGTCGGCAAACGTCCGATGGCGAGCAGTATGTGCAGTCTGCCGCCGGGAGAACCGCCGATCGCGAGTTTTCGCAACCGCTCCAGCCGATGCAAACATGCCAAATCACACTGTGAGACATCACAATACTCCAGACTCAGATCCTCCAGCTCTCAGGATTTGCTCAACAGTTCAAGTGTTCCTCTGGGAAGAACGAACCACGAGAGTTTCAGAGCCTTGAGCTCATCGCAGCGAGTCAAAGGCTCGAAAGCCTCCACTGCGATGTTCGAGGCGCCATTCCAATCGACTATCAGTTCTACGCTCTGGAGATGCCTCACTTGGGGAAGGCAACCGAGAGTTTCCTTTCGAATTCTTGGGAGGCACAGGCGTATGCTTGTCAGCGACTTGGGCTTTCCCAGAACGTACAATGATCTTGGGGAGATTGAGGCATCCGAGACGCGGTCTGTGTCTTCCACAGAGAACTCCAACCCTGGTGAGACATCCAGTCGAGCCAGTTCCGCCAGATACTCCTCGGAACATGCAGCCGCGTCGAGAGCCTCGAAGTCGAGGGATTCGATTTCCGACAGGTAACACAAATCTGCTGGTGATCCGTGCCAAGCGTCACCGATCGTGACTTCCGTCACGGTGCGTCTCCAGCCCTTGTCGTGATCTCTCAGTCGTGTGTGAAGCAACGCACCAAGCTGAGTCAATTGTCTGGCGGCGTTGCGATGATTTGCAGACGGTGCCGGATAGGGTTCAAAATGCCGGAGCGAGTGCTGCATGCGGGCGAAACGCATGGCACCTTCAGAGGTGATTTCAGTATCATCACAAGAGAGTTTCTCGAAGGACTTCTTGCCTAACACCGTCAACGTCGAATCGCTGACGGCGGTATGATCCACATACAAGATCTTGAGCTTCGGCAGGTGGATGAGTTGTCGAGCCCCAACGTCCGTGACATCTGTTCCTGAAAGGTCCAGTTCCTCCAATTCTCGATGTCGCAGGATTTCGGAAACGAATTCGTCGCCGATACAGGCTCCCGCCAATTGCAGGCGTTTCAAAGCGCGCAGATATCCGAGGGTAGTCAGGTCTTCGCGTTGTACCCCCGGTGGGTAGGAAGCGGCATATACGGTTCGGTCACAGTTTTCGCCAAATGCCCGCTGGCGATAAGATAGTGCTGCACTTAGCGGACTGTGTGTTCCGTCAGACTCACGAAAGACATTTCCACCCAGCCTCTCAATCTCCTCAACCGCCCGATCCTCCAACCACACCTTCCGTCGCTCGTTCACAATCCACCCCGACCCCAACGCCACCACCAGCATGAGCAAGAACACCCCCCGCAGACTGAACTGCAACCACCACCGCCGCCGCGATCGGGTAACCGTGTTCGGTTTCGCCACTGCCGTCTCCCCAACCCCCATGGGCAACTCAACACCAGCTACCACCAGTCGTTTCCTCACGACCAGTGTAATCCTCCCCTTCCCTCTTCACAATTCGACCTTCACCCTTCCCCCCCTGCCCTGCCCCGTTCAATTCTGTTCAGGCGTGTCGGCGGCTGAGCGGGCTTGTGAAGTGAAAGCGGGATGCCGATGTCCACGGGCTGACGCCACGTGGCTACGTCGTGTCGCCCGCTGCGCGGGCTGCCCCCCTGCCCTGCCCCGTTCCTCGCACAAAAAAACCGGCCAAAGCCGGTCTTTCCTGGCATCAGGTTCCACCCCCCCAACAAGCTCCTGAACCCCGAACCCTGACGCCTGAACCCTATTCCCGAACCCTGAACCCCAACAACTCCCTACACGTCCACCCGCTCTGCCACCTCGGCATGTGGAGCCGGCACCGCTTGGACGGCGCCGGGGTCGTACAGGCATTGGCCTACCAAGTGCCCGTTCTCGATGAACGCACCCATTCGCCGGAATCGCTGATAGCGCTGTTCGACCAGAGCGTCCTTGGGAATCTCCACCAGTTCGCGCAGCGTGTTCCGCAAAAACATTCCCATGCGACTGGCCGTCAGGTGATGATCGCGGTGGGCGCCCCCGTCGGGCTCCTTGATCACTTCGTCGATCACGCCCAGCTTGATCAGATCCTTCGACGTCATCCGCAACGCCTTGGCCGCCTGCTCCTTGTACTCGTGGCTTTTCCACAAGATGCCGGCGCAGCCCTCCGGACTGATGACCGAGTAGTAGGCGTGCTCGAGCATCGCCACCCGATCGCCCACGCCGATTCCCAGGGCCCCGCCGGAACCGCCTTCGCCGATGACCACGCAGATGATCGGCGTCGGCAAACGCGACATTTCGAACATCGCGCTGGCGATCACCTGCGCCTGGCCCCGCTCCTCGGCTGCGATCCCCGGGTAGGCCCCCGGCGTGTCGATGAAGCAGATCACCGGCATGCCGTACTTGGCTGCCATCTGCATCTTGCCGATCGCCTTCCGGTAGCCTTCCGGATGGGCACAACCGTAGTTGCAGGCGATCCGCTGCTTGTAATCGCGACCTTTCTGGTGGCCCACGACCATCACCTTGAACCGGTCGATCTTGGCCCAACCGGTGCGAATCGCTCGATCGTCGCCGAAGAACTTGTCGCCATGCAACTCGACGAATTCGTCAAAACACAGCGCCAGGTAGTCGTCCGTCAACGGCCGCTCCGGGCACCGGGCGACCTCGACTGTCTCCCAGGGCTTCAGATTGCTGTACGTCCGCTTCTTCAACTCGACCAGGTCGCGCCGCATCAGGCGGACATCCCGTTCCGCCTCGGGGGTCTTGATCTTCTGAAGCTTCTCGATCCGCGCTTCCAACTCGTAAATGGGACGCTCAAACGACAAGCGATATTCGCCGGGCATCGACTTTTTCCGTCCTGGTATTCGTGACTGACCTTGCGCCACCCCCCTGCCCTCCCCTGCTCTGGCAATCGGGTGGAAATCTGGCGAAGGGAATTGCTCAAACCTGTTTATCGTCTATTCCGCGGCATCTTCGGCAATCTCTGCCTCATTTGCCACCGATTCGAGCATTCTAATCGACCGCAATCGTGCCAGAAACTCCTCAATTGAGCTATGCCGCTTCTCCGGGTCCTTCGCCATCGCCACTTGGAGGAGCTCGGATAGCTCACTGGTGGCATCTGAATTCCGTGTCCTGAGCCACGGAACGGGGGATTTGATGTGCTGCATCAACAGATCGTTGGCGCTCACCCCCGTATAAGGTGGCTTGCCCGAGAACAGCTCAAAAAGCGTGCAGGCCAGGCTGTACAGATCCGCCCGTTCGTCCAGCGGTTTCCCCCGGATCTGCTCCGGCGACATGTAGCTCCGCGTGCCCTGGACCTTCGATTTTCGGGCGAACATCTTCGCCCAACCCTTTTTGGCCCGGTGGGCCAGACCGAAATCGATCAGCTTCACCTGCCCTGAATCGCTGACCAGGAAATTGTCGGGCTTGACGTCTCGATGCACCCAGCCGAGGCGGCAGAACTCCGCCACCCCCTCGGTGGCCTGGATTGCCACCCGACGCGAGATCTTGACCAGCTTGCCGGGAGATTGCTGGATCCGAATCTTCAGATTCGGGGCGGCAAACCACTCCAGCCCCAAGAACGGAATCCCCCGCTCCCGGCCGAATTTGTAGACACGACAAATCCGCTCGTGCTGGATCTTCCCGGCGACCGCGTACTCCCATTTGAGGAAATTCACGTGTTCCCGATCCCGCGCGTAATCCGCCTGCAGCATCTTCACTGCCACATGCATCTGCGCAGAGTCATCATACGCCTGCCATACCTGGCTGGTCTGGCCCGTGTTGATGATGTTGAGCAACCGGTAAGGCCCGGCGAAGCCGTGGCTGGCACTGCTCACGTCGCTGCCTCATCACGCCGCGAAACCGCCCTTTCGTCAAATCTGGCCCACACACGCCGGCAATATCACAAGCCGCAAGCCCCCCTGAACGTCGGGTATTTGCCAGCCACCCCCCTCATATTGCCAGTCAATTCAGTCTAACGTCCAGCCAACACCAGAACAATTGCAATCAACCAGCTTTTCGCGTCTTCCTGAAATACACAAATCCCCTATCTTGTTGCCGCGGCACAACCCCACACCAACCCGAAGCGCGAGCGAGGACATAAGACCCATTTCCCCACCACCCCCGAATCCCTCACGAAACGTAGGTCGGCTCTCCAGAGCCGACCACAAGAACTGCCAGAAAACTCGGCTTTTGAGAGCCAGCCCATCAAACAGCGCAACTTCAAGAAGCGCAAGCGAGCCCCAGAAACGCATCCCCCCTGCCCTGCCCTGCGGCCCGGCAACGATCACCCACCTACACCCTTTCTCCCTTTTCACCCTTCAAACTTCACCCTTCACCCTTCCTCAACACCTGCTCGTACAGCTCCCGCAATTGTCGCGTCATCACCTCGTGGCGAAACTGCTCGGTGAACCTCCGACGCCCCTCTTCCCCCAGACGCCGCCGCAGCGTCTCATCGCCCGCCAACTCGATCAGGGCATCCGCCAGAGGATCGATACTCTTGGGCGGAAGCAAGCAGCCCGTCTCCCCGTTGATCACGACCTCCCGGGCCCCGTCGACGTCGTAGCTCACGACCGGACGCCCCGCAATCAAGCCTTGAGGCAAAACGCGAGCCAGCCCTTCCCGCAGACTCGTGTGCACCACCACGTCCATCGCCCCGATCAGCTCCGGGATCCGCTCGGGCGGAACCAGGCCGGTCAGTTGGAAGTAGTCCTCCAACTTCGCCGCACGAATCCGCTCCAGGTGCCGCTCGGTGAGGATGCCGTCGCCAATGAACAAGAACCGCACGTGCGGATTGGCCTCGACGACCCGCCGGGCCGCCTCGATCACATACTCGTGACCCTTGAGATGAAACAACCTCGCGATCTTCCCGACCACGACGTGCTCCGGCCCGTAGCCCAGTTCCTGACGCACCCGGTCGCGGTGCCGGCCGGCCTCGAGCAGCGGTTCAACTTCCATGCCGCTGTAGACCGTCGTAAACTTCTCCCGCGGCGCCACCTTCGCGTCGACCATCAGGTCGGTCATCGCATCGGCGACGCTCACGAACGCGTCGCACTTCGAAGCGGCCCATCGCTCGCAAACGCGAAAGAACTCTCGCGCCGCCGCGCTCTGGTAAGGATGAAACGGCGCCCCGTGCACCCCGTGAATGATCGCGGGGACCCCCACGGCCCTGGCGGCTGCCCGACCCAGAAGCCCGCCTTTCGCACTGTGGGTGTGAACCACGTCGGGTTGAAAGTCGCGGAGAATCCGCTTGAGACGCCGGTAGCTGCGCAGATCGTGCCAGGGGTGGATCGCTCGCCGCAACTCGGGCACCATCTCCATCGGCACCCCCGATTCGCGAGCCCGATCGATCAGACTCCCTTCCGGCCCCAGCGGCGGCCCCGTAATCAGCAGCACGTCGTCGCCGTGCTCCCGGATCAGGTCCTCGCAGCAGAAGACCGTGTTCTCCTGCGCACCCCCGATGATCAGACGCGTGATGATATGGGCGATTCGCATGCAGACTCTGCGCCACCTTCTTCAGCTTAACCCAACGGGTGCCGCAAAATCCGAAATACGAAACGCGAAATCCGAAACAAACTCAAAACCGAAAACGCCAAGGCTCCAAACTCGCAACTCCAGAGTTGCTTCGGCCCCAGTCAATTCAACACGACCCGAACCCATCTCGATCATTCGGATTTCCGTCATTGGGAACTTGTTTCGGATTTCGTGTTTCGTATTTCGGATTTGTCCATGTCGTGCCGTCTATCTGTTGGCGTAGATCGCATCCGGGTACTTCACCCAGAGCAGGAACAGCCCCTGCGGCGGTGCGGTCGGGCCTGCCTGGCTGCGATCGCAGGCCTCCAGCACCTGCCGAACCCAATCGGGCGACTGGGCCCCCCGGCCTACTTCGACCAGCGTGCCCACGATCGCCCGCACCATGTTGTAGAGGAACCCGTCCGCCTCCACTTCTATCGTAATCCGGCTGCTCGCGCCGTTCCCGCCTCGGATCACCGAAATGTCGGAAACCGTGCGGATACTGTCCGGTCGCTCGGCTCCTGCCGTCTCGAAGCTCGAGAAATCGTGCCGCCCCAGCAGGTGGACCGCCCCGGCCGCCATCGCCGCTTCGTCCAGCCCGTGCCGGCAGTGCCACGCATACCGCCGGGCGAACACGTCGCGCACCGGACCGTCGTCGATCTGGTAGCGGTAACGCTTGCTTTCCGAGTCGCGGATCGGATGGAAATCCGCCACGGCCTCGGCCGCAGAAACCACGGCGATGTCGTCCGGCAGCTCCGCGTTGAGGGCTCGTTGAAAGACGTCGGACTCCATGGGGCTCGACGTCCGAAAACCGGCCACCTGCCCCAGCGCATGAACGCCGGCGTCCGTCCTCCCGCTGCCGATCACGCGGATGGTCTCGCCCGTGATCCTGAGCAGAGCCTGCTCCAACTCGCCCTGAATCGTCCGTTGCCCCGGCTGGACCTGCCATCCGGCGTAGGCCCCACCCTCATACGCGATCGTCAGCAGGATGCTACGCATCAGGAGAGTTGTTAGGGGTCGGAGTTCAGGGTTCAGGGGGTCCGAGTACAGGTGATTGCCGGCGAAATCAGGTCACGCCTTCGCCTGCAGCAACTCCGCAATCTGCACCGCGTTCGTCGCCGCACCCTTCCGCAGATTGTCGCTGACGCACCAGAAGGCCAGCCCGTTCTCCGCGGAAATGTCTTCTCGGATCCGTCCCACGAACACCTCGTCGCGCTGGTCGCAGGTGTTGGGCATCGGGTAGAGCTTCTTTTCCAGGTCGTCGACCACAATAATGCCGGGCGTGGCGGCGAACAGTTCCCTCGCCTCCTCGACGGTGATCTTCTTCTCGGTTTCGACGAGGATGCTTTCGCTGTGGCAGTTCGAGACGGGCACGCGAACGCAGGTCGGGCAGACCTGGATCGATTCGTCCTCGAAGATCTTCCGGGTCTCCCACACCATCTTCATCTCTTCCGACGTGTAGCCCTTGTGCTTGGGGCCGCCGATCTGAGGAATGCAGTTGAAGGCGATTGGATAGGCGAAGCACTCGTAGTCGTACTGCTCGCCCGCCAGGGCCGCCTTGGTGCCGCCGATCAAGTCGCGGCTGCCGACCAGGCCCGCCCCGCTCGTGGCCTGGTAGGAACTTACCACGACGCGGCGAATCCGGCCCGCATCGTGCAGCGGCTTCATGGCCACCACCATCTGGGTCGTCGAGCAGTTGGGGCTCGAGATGATCCCCTGGTGCTTGTCGATCGCGTGCGGATTCACCTCCGGGATGACCAGCGGGACCTTCGGATCCATCCGCCAGTAACCGCTCTCGTCCACCACGATGCAGCCCTTCTCGACGGCCGCGGGAACGAAGTCGCGTGCCGTGTCGTCCGGCGTGCTGGCGATGGCCAGTTGGACCCCCTCGAACGACTCCGGCGTCATCTCTTCCACCGTATGCGTCTCGCCGCCGAACTCGATCGGTTTGCCGGCCGATCGGGCCGACGCAAGGAACTTGATCTTTCCATAGGGGAACTTCCGATCCTCCAGCAGTTGCCGAATGATGGTTCCCACGGCGCCGGTGGCGCCCACGACTGCGATCGAGTCAAACACGCTTTCGCACTCCAATTCAAGAGGATACAAACTCGCGCGCCGTGCGCACGAGTCCAAAAACAAGACTCTCCCCGGCAGAGCGAGGCCTACGGTTCCGCCGGCGTCCCACGCTCACCTCGTCACACCCGCGAATGGGGTGACAAACACTGAATTATAGACTGCCGGGCACTGGTTTCTCAACGGGGAGAGACCGGCGAAACAGAAACGGCCCTCGCCGCGATGGAAGACGCGACGAAGGCCGAATGGGTTCACTTCCTACGCCGAAAGGCTACGACTGACCTCGGCGATCAGACGCTCACCAGGCCCGGGCGATGTGGTCCACGGAGGTCTTGTCGAAATTGAAAACGACCGCTTCCAAGGATCCTCCCGTCAACCTGATCTGGCGCGAGTCCGACAGCGTTTTGCCGTCGCGAACCACGCTCACCTGAATGTCGAACGGATAAAGGAGCCCCGGCTTCAGGTTCTGGGCCACATAGCGGCGAACCCGTCCCGTGCTCTTGGTTACGTAACCGTTGATCACAACCCGTGCTCCCTCGGGCACCAGGATCGAAAGCGTCCCCTCGCCGGCGGGCGTGGTGGTGGTCTGGGGCTGGGCCGGGGTCGGGGCCGGCTGACTTTCGGCCGGAGCCGGCATGCCAAAAGGATCGTTCGACGGACTGGCCGGTTGTGGGGCCCAGTCAATCGCCGGTGCCGGTGCCTCCGGAGACGCCTTCGGTTCCAACGTCGGTACGGGGGCGGGGCCCACGGCCGGAGCTGGAGCCGGTGCCGGGGCCGGAGCCGGAGCGGGTTCGTTGGGCGTGCCTGCCGCCGGGGCGGGAGCCGGCTCCTGTTTCGGAGCCAACGTCGGTTTCTGCGTTGACTGAACGTCGGGAGCCGAATCAACCACCGAGACCGCGCTGCTCACGCAGCAGGTGTCGTAGCAGCAGCAAGGGTCGCTATAGCAGAACGAGCAGCAGCCGTAGCTGCGGTACCAGCGATAGGGACCAAACAGGGCTCGCCGGATGGGGCCAGGCCGGACGCCAAGGTACCAGCCGCCACAACAAGGATCACACACGCTCACCGAGCAGACCGGGGCACAAATGGGCGTCCAGCAGGGGCTGCAGTAGCTGTAGCTACAGCAGTCCCAACCGCAGTACCCGTACCCGCAACCATGCCACCAGCCGGCTTGCGCTTGGGGGGCGGCAAACATCCCGATACCAAGCAATACCGCACCCAAAATCAGCAGTTTTCGAGTAGCTTTCATCATGGTCGTCGTGCTCCTTCCAGTCCGTCGCGGACTTAACTACAATGCTCGCAACGTTTCACATTCTCGAATCGATGGGAAATACGCCACGCGCCCGCAAGATGCCTTCTCAAGATGTTCGAGATACCAACGCCAGCACGGAAGAATCACGCCGTCACCCTATTTTTGGGTGGTGCGCGATTACATCCCGCAATGATAACAGCATAGCACCAGGATTACGCAAATCAAGCAGTATGGGGTGACTTGCGCGACCTGGAATGGGTCCTTCTGGCCGATCCAAATGGGGTGCCCCCTCATATAGGTTGTGTTGACAGGAGCCGGTCCCCTGCCCTTCCGACCCTCGAACTCTCGCGTCTGCGGACAGGATAGTCGTTCATGGCGAACCACCTCCGATGGCAACGCCGGTTCGCAGGCCGGCTGGTTGCAGCACTGATTCTCCTCGCGACCGCCCCCCTGCCCGGCCGGGCCGCCTTGCCGGAAACGCCCGATGCTCAGGCGGGCACGGACGTCGATTGCGTTAACCTCCGGCCGGTGTTTGACGAATTGGGTGTCCAGTTGCGCCCGCAAGGGAGCCGCGGAACCTGCTCGGTGTTCACCGTGGCGGGGGCGATCGAATATGCCTTGGGGAAATCGGGGAAGCCGGGCAGTTGCGCGAGCGTCGAGTTCCTCAACTGGGCCTCGAATCAGGTGACCGGGGAGGCGGACGACGGCAGCTTCTTCTCCGACCTCTGGAAGGGCTTCGAGAAGTACGGCGTCTGCGATGAGAAGGAAATGCCGTATGCGGACAAGTTCGATTCTGAACGGGCACCGAGCGAGACGGCGTTGGAGCAGGCGAAGCAGGTTCACGAGACGGATCTTCGCTTGCACTGGATCAAGCCGTGGGATCCGAACAAGGGTTTGAATGAAGAGCAATTCGCGGCCGTCAAGGCGACGCTGAAGAAGGGGTGGCCTGTGTGTGGCGGGTTTCTCTGGCCCAAGGAGGCGAAGTGGATCGACGATGTTCTGCAGTGGGCACCTCACGCGGGCGTTCGGGACGGTCATAGTGTTATGCTCTATGGTTACCGGGACGACCCCGCACAACCGGGCGGCGGGGTGTTTCTGATTCGCAATTCGAGTAGAGGCCCGCGGTACGGGTCCATGACTTACGAGTACGTCCGGGCTTATATGAACGACGCGGTGTGGGTGGAATCGAAGGCCGCGGCGGGCTCGAAGTGATTTCGAATTCACGCACTGATCGGAAATCATCACCACACTCATATGTGCGACACGGGCACAGCCCAAACGGTTTCGGTAATTGGCATGGGCGACTCCGTCAGGCAAAGGACGGCCCCCGGGCCTCTGGGTACATCGAGTCGATCGAGAATCGAGAAATGCCGGATGTCCTTCTTGCTCGGCGCGGTCGCCTTCTTGACCTCGATCGGGTAGAGCGTTCCGTCGCGGAAGATCAGCAAGTCGATTTCCCGCCGGTCCTTGTCGCGATAGTAGAAGATCGGCGCCTGGCGGCCGGCGTGCCAGTAGCTGCGAATCACTTCGGCAACCGCCCATGACTCCAGGATCGCACCCGACATGGCCCCCGCTTCCAACGTCTCGGGACTGGACCACTCGGTCAGGTAGGCCGCCAGTCCCGTGTCGAGGAAGTACAACTTTGGAGTCTTGACGAGCCGCTTGGTGACGTTCGAGTGGTACGGCTCCACCAGATAGACGACGCCCGACGATTTCAGGATCGATAGCCAGCTCTTGGCCGTGTTGGGCGAGACGTCGACATCGCGAGCGAGATCGGCCAGATTGAGGAGTTGGCCGGTCCTGGCCGCCGTTGCTCGGAGGAACTTCGTAAACGCCATCTCGTCGCCGACGCTGGCCAAGGTGCGCACGTCGCGTTGCAGATACGTTTGCACGTAAGACCCGTAGAAGAGATCGCGATCCACCTCCGCGTCCAAGGCGATTCTCGGAAGGCTTCCGCGCCAGACGGTCTGGTACAACTCCATCAGACCAAGCGGTCGTTCCTCGCCGGTCGTTGCATAGTCGCCCGGCAGAAACGGTTCCACCCGCTCGCTGTGCCCGGCGAGTTCGCGTCGCGAAAACCCCAGCAGGTTGACGATGCCGACGCGTCCGGCGAGCGATTCCGAGACGCCCTGCATCAGGTGAAAGTGCTGCGAACCGGTCAACCAGAAATCGCCCGGCCGCTGCCGCGAGTCGACGACCATCTTGATGTGCGGGAGCAACTCCGGGGCGTATTGAATCTCGTCGATCAGCACGGGCGGGGCGAACCGCTGGAGGAACAGCCCCGGATCGTCCTTGGCGAGAGTTCGAGCCTGTGGATCGTCGAGAGTGACGTACCGGCGTTCCGCTTCGGCGGCATGGCGAAGCAGCGTCGTCTTACCCACTTGGCGGGGTCCGGAAATCAGAATTGCCGGGAATTGGCGGCTGGCGGCCGCCAGTGGCCCGCTGAGCGTTCGGTCGACGTACATGGCAAACTCCGGCCAATATGCAATCTCATTGCATTATAGACGATGTTCTGGGGCGATCAACACGACGTCCTTCCCCCGCGACTCGGGCGTTACGCGGAGCGAGGCAACCTGACCGTTGCGATATTCAACCTCCACCACCGTCCGCTTGGGTGCGTGCAGCTTGAACGACACGTCCCAATCCTTGGGCCAGGCCGGCAACACGTAGATCTTGTCGCCGTCGGTCTGCAGGGCCATGGCTTGTAGCGTTTTCATCAGCACGCCGCCGTGGTCCTGGTCGGGGACCCAGTCGTAGTTGGGGCCCCAGAAGGCCGCGAACTGGGAGTTCTTGTCTTTCATTCTCGCCCGGGCGACGAGATTCGTGCGTGCCTCCTCGGCCAAGCCGAGATAGGCCATGAAGATGTCGTCCTGACGCCAACCGAAGTGGCCGCGATCGCCGCGATGTTTGAGGGCTTCGAGCCCCAGGTCGATATTGGGGCGGCCCACGGCCACCAGGCGGAAGGGGAAGACGGCGTAGAGTTCGGGGTTTTCGATGTTTCGCTTGTTTTCGAAGCGCTCGGCGGCGGCGAGCATGCGGACGCCGTCGACTTCCCGGGTCGGCAGCGGCGGCAGCTTGGCCTTCAATTCCGTCCAGAAGGTTCGCTGATCGGCGGTCGTCAGCGAATCGGGCAGGGCCAGCAGCCTTTCGGTCAGGGCATGAAGGCCGGCCAGTTCGGGCATGGGGTTGGTGCAGTCCCACCAGGTTTCGAGGGACTGGGAGGGGTGCATGACGAGCTTGCCGTCGTCGCCTACCTGATAGTGCTGATCGAAGAAGGTGAGGACTTCGTGGGCAGCCGGCAGCAGCGTCTGGCGGAGCATGGGCTCGTCGAGGGTGTGCTCGTAGTAGTCGAGCATCATCCAGACGAGTTCGGGACCGGAGACCCATTCCCACTTGTGCCAGCCGCTGGTTTGCAGCTTGTCGTCGCCCCGCTCCTCGAACGGCGTCCAACCGTAGGTTTCGGGGAACACGTCGCCCCAGAACATGATGCACTCGGGATAATAGGCGCCGTCGTGGCCGAAGTAGCGGCGGGTGCGGTATCGCATAAGGGGCAGAAGCTCGTCTGCGTACATGCGGAACAGGGGCCGCATCATCTCGAAGTCGCCGGATGCGCACATGCTGATGTAGGGGAGGCGGGTGTTCTGCCACCAGTAGCCCGGTCCCCAGCGGCGATAGTCGGCGTCGCCGGGGCAGTCGGCGTGGGGCACGGTGAAGATGGAGCCGTTGAATTTGATCGGGTAGCGGCCCCGGCCGGCGCAGGCATCGATGAATCGCTGGAGCGTGTAGGCGCGGGTGACCACGGATGCTTCGTCGCCGGCGACGGTCGCGTTTTCCGCCACGCACTTGCCGTCGAGCCACAACTGCAAGCCTCGGCTCGACGCATCGATGACGGCCGCCACGTGCCGCCAGGGGCCCGGTTCCAGGCAGTCTTTGGCGGCAATTGATTCTTGGCCCACAATCAGTCGCAGGCTTCGGCCGGGCCAAGTGTCGAAAAGGAAGCCGTCGCCGCCGCCGGGAGTGACCTTGTCGACAATGCGGCCGCCGCGGTCGTTTTCGTCCAGCCGAATCCAGGCCTCGATGGTGAGCGAGCCCGTCAGGTCGGCCGTCGCAGCGTCGAGATTGGGCGTCTCGAACGTGTTCCACGACCCGATCAGGCCTTGGGCGGCGGCAATGGGCTGCTGGCGATCCTGGGCCGCGAGCCGGGCGATCTCCTTCTCGGTCAACGCTCGCTGGAAGAGGCTGATCCGCCCGAACTGTCCATGAAAGCGGCTTCCCCCGTGCTGGTCCCTGCCGCAGATCAGAGGATGCTCGTTGGCCGGGATCATGGCGGGCATCGGTGCCTTACCGCTGCGAGTGACGTGGATCCAGCTCCGGTTCCAGAACTCCTCCCACCACACTCGATGGGCTGCGAGCCGGTCGGCGAAAGGGATGCTTTCGGTTTTGGCAATCGCGTCCTCTACGGACTCGAGCCATTCCTCGGGAGACGCGGGATGCTTTGTCAGCACAAACACACTGAACCGGTGTTTCTGACTGTTGGGCGACTGGAGATGCAGGTCGTCGAGGCGATTGCCGTTTTCGGCGGTGACCACGGCGCCGAAGGTGCGGTGCAGCAGCGGATCGGGGCGCTCGAACTGGTCGAGACCCTGGATCTTGGCCGCGGTGGCCGGCCCGACGGACTTCTTGTTGTGGTGGTACCAGCCAATCCGGCCGGTTTGATCGGTCAGGACGACATCGGGCTCGACGATCGTCGGGGCGTGCATGCTGTTCGGTTTGGTGCGATCGAGATTCACGTCGCTCACCTCGATGCTGGGCAATTCGTAGGGCTCGGTGCGCCACAGTTCGATTGAGGTTGTGGCGGTGACCGGCGTCGGGCTGTCGACGTCGAGTTGGACGGTCGGGTGATTGGCATCGACCCACAATCGCACCACCGTCTGCCCGGCTCCTTCGCCGTAACGGACAATCATCGCCCCTTCACGCAGGAGGAGGGTCTGCTCGAACGCTTTCCCTTCCACCAAGGGCGACGGGTCGAAGTGGATGCGGACCTTTCCGACTTTGAGCAGCCGGGCGTTGTCGCCCCAACTGTCGGTCTTGGAAATGTAGAAGAGGAGGTCGCCGCTGGGCTCGACCCAGGCGTTCAGGCCGATGTGGCCGTTGCCGAGGGGCATGGAGCCGAAGGCGTCCGGGCTGGGGGTGCCCCAGACGACGTTGGAGGAGTCGAGGGGGGTCGGTTCGGCGGCAGCGGCGGCGGTCGTCCAGAACGCGAGGAGGCCCAAGGCGGGGAGGACGAGGAAGCGTGGGTTGGGATGGGGTGTGTTCATTTTTTGTCGTCAAATGGTTGCGGGCGTGGCTGGGGGTTGGTGCACTTATCGATCGATTGCTCCATCGAACAGGCGTCTTTATCATGTTCTCTTACAGGGGTTTACGACGTCGTCGGGCGCGCAGAATCATTCTGACTACCATGCAGAATGGGGGTATCGGCGTTTGGTTGCTTTTTCTCTAAGTGCTTGTTTTGATTATGGTTGCGGCGATGGCTTGGGTGGTCGTTGGTGAGGTGGTGAGAAATGGTGGTGGAACGGGAAGAGATGGGGAACGCTGATCGACGCTGATCGGCACTGATCTTGTGGGGCTGGCAGTTGGTCAACGGGGAGCGGGTTTTGCCAATATGTCGCCGGCCGCTTCGGGCGTGGCGGGCGTGTTATCAACTTTCCCTGGATTTGACGTTTTCTGACACTTCTGGCTCACAAGAGGGGCTTCGGTGCTGTGGGAAACCACGAAATGGACGAAGGACGGGAGGCGGGAGCCTGGGGTATTTGACAAGGGAATGGACGACAAGGGGAATTGTCGAGGATCACGCATCAATTGGAGGGTATTTTATTGAATGTACATTAGTATATATATCTGGCGGGGAAAGTCAATACAAAAGTTGAACGGGTGGGCGGATTTTTTTTGGGGGGGGGATGGGGTGTTTTGAACAGGAGTTGACGGAGGGATCGGAGACGGGGATACAGGCAGGGGAATGACGGCGGGCACGAAGCAGTTCAAAGTCTGGAGGATCAAGTTCGCGTGGCATGCCCGGGAGATGGTGGTATCGCTCCTGTACCGTTCGTTTTCAACACAGAGGCACAGAGGGCACAGAGGAGAAGAGTTGCCGATGGTCGGTGTTTCTGTGTGACCACGGTGGAGTTCTGGGGCACGAACGGGTATTGGCCGAATTGGGAAGTGTGGGCAGATCGGGGGCATGGCTGATTGGGTGGGGGTGGTTTATTGTTGAGGAGGGCCGGCCGGACGAACTGGAGGCACGGGCGGCACGCCCGTGGCACGGACGTTGGGGTTCGTTGCCTATTTCGGGGGCTCTACGCGCACGGGCTGCATCGGCACCTCAGCGGGTTTTGTCATTTCGGCGTGGCGTTCCGGCGGGCGGAATGGCTGGGGAGGCCCCCTGCCGCGTCGAGCGGGAACGGTTCTCTCTTGGTGCGGAGGCGAGGGAACGGGTGGGGCTCATGGAGCGGGTGATTTCCGAGGCGGGTGCCCGCACGACGCACGTCCGCGCGCGAGTCGCGTTGGTGAGAGAGCTGCTCGCCACGGCCGATGACCGGACGGCGAGGGCGTGTCACGACGCGCTGAATAACTCGACGTGGGGGCAGACGTTTCTTGCTGAGTTGCAGAGTGAGGCCGCGGCCGAAGAGGCCATCGAGTGACGCACGGCGCACCAAACGTCACATCGCGGGATGTTTACCAGGAAAGCCTAGCCGCGGACCAGGCCGATGGCAAATCGGCGAGCCCCGGACGCAGCCATACACGTGTGATCAGCTCATATGTGCAACTGAGAAGAAGTCCCGCGATGCTCCCGAGCGTTGCGAGGCATGGAGGGGTCCATGGGATGTGCATTCAAGCCGATACCGAACGTCCCTTAGGCCGTAGGTGGCTTGTCCCGCTCCGAAGGCGATTGTGCCCGAAACGACATTGGGACGTTGAAACGAATGCGACTCTGCATACTACTTGTCGCATCGGTTTGTCGCTTGGCCCCCGCGCTGAGCGCCCAGACAAATACACCGACACCTCCACCGCTCTTCGTGGCATCGCTGGTCACGACAGCTACGTCGAATTCGACTTCTTGAACAAATGCCCGTGAACGACTGTCATAAAGCCGCATATCCCCATCGGTTGGCGACCAACTCAGCCCACCAGGGTTCACCAACGCGCCATGGTCTTCGGCGTACTTCTGGGCCGCTTCAACGCCGTTGATGATCTGCTTCAACGTTTCCGACACGAAATCTTCCAACCTAAGCATACTCGGCTTTCTTCAAAAAACCCCATCTCTGGCCTAGCCTATAACAAGATCTATCGGCTTCGGAATGCCACCGGATGTGTTATGCAGACATCCGCGTCAGGACTCACTTGGGGACTGTCGCTGCAGGCGAGCTGAGTGATTCGCCACCCAACGGCACTCAAGTTCATCCTTGGTGTTGGACACTGGAGGTCATATGGACTGTCAGTCAAATCTGGTTGCCGAGAAGGTATTCACAAAAGGAACTAATTGTCAGTCCTGCCTTCCACACTCAATGGTCTGCGACGGGGTAAGGCAGGCGGACGGATGCGGACATCTTCGTCACGGGGAACGAATCCAACGCTTGGACCATCAAGCATGCGATGGACGCACGCTGCACTCTTTGCGGATTGTGGTCAGAATTCTAAGTCATGCTCATCTGTCGAATAGGCAACTCCCGTGAGACTCGCTCGCATCATTTGGAGCACCGTCCGCAGCGGAGTCTCGCCTTTGCGCAAAAACCGAGCACCACATTTCTGTATTTCTCGAATCAACTCCCTGTCGTTGATCACGCTAATGCAGAAGACCGCCATGCCAGGAAACATCCGTCGGATTTCCTTGCAGACAAAGAGACCCGCATGCTGGCTACTTGTCTTCCCACGCAAAGACTCACCAGGATCCATCATTACGTCGACGGAAACGAGGTTCACCGTTTCTTTGGTAAGGATCTCAAGTCCCTCTTCCCCGGTTCGAGCTGTCAGTACTCGGACACCATGAAAACTAAGCGCATCGACAAGAGGTTCCAGAAATGCCGGCTCATCGTCTATCAAGAGTACCGTCTTTTCGTTTCCCATTATCACCTCGTGGTCAAGTATCGAGCAGTACTTCAAATACGGTGCAGTCTTGCGGATCCGTGTAAGCCATTATCTCGCCATCGTGGATTTCAACAATCTTCCTAGCAATATATAGTCCGAACCCGGTACCAGCAGGGTGTGAGTTCCGCGCGTCCGGACTACGAAACCCGCGGTCAAAAACACGTGCTCGGTCCTCGGCCCGCAGGCGGATACCGCGACTTCGCACCAACACCCTAACCGCACCAGACTCTAACTCGCTGGAGATCCGGACTGTCGTTTCTTTGGCCGAATACTTCACGGCGTTTTCAATGATGTTGCTGAAGACCTGGGCTATGAGATTCTTGATCGCAAGGACGGGAGGGGCCTTCTTCAGGGACTCGTCAACAGAGATATGCACTTGTTTGTCCCAGCCCAATGGTTGGAAATCATCCGCGAGATTCACAAGTAGCCTATAGAGATCAACGCTTTCCACAGGCTCTTGAAGCTGTGCAAGGCTATGATCCGCCTCCAAATTGGACATGAGGGCAAAGTTCTTGGCCAGATGAACCGCAATCGTTGCCTGAGAATATACAGACCGCAGAACTTTTTTTGACCGCTCCAGACTCATTCGGGCATTTGTGAGGTTTTCAATGTGCCACTTTATGGCGTTTAACGGCGCCACGAGTTGGTGTGCAACGTTCTGCAGGTATTCAATCCTCTCACGATCAACCTGGGAGAACCGCACTTCAAGCTCATGCAGCTTCTTGGTAAGGCTGGCAACCCGTGCTTCAAGCTCTTCCCGTGTAGCGGGGCGGTTCTGTTCGTCGTTAGATGACTTTGGCATTCTTCAGCTCTTTCCGAATAGTCTCACCGGATGCCTCAATTCCTCCAGTAATATCGATGTAGACCACGCCTGCGATATCCGACGGCAGATCGAGCGGTCCCTTGTGCAATAAGAAGACGCGCCCAGAACTTCGTCCGAACACACCGAGGAAGTAGCCCATTTCAAAGATCACATTCTGCCGCGCGCGACGTTTGTCGTGCGATAAAGCGTCGCATTCACAAGGCATATCGTCGGGTGTGAGGAGAATGAAAGCAAGATCCGATTGTGAAGCAAACTGCTCGAGTTTCTCGATGATCGTCTTGCCGCCCGAAGGCTGCTCGTGAAGGATCAGAGGCTCCGGCAGCCCAAGAGTATTCTGAAGATAGTTCTTCAGGGCCAGCTTTGCAGCCTCGTCGTGACCGTGTACGATGAAGGGAGTCAACAATGTCGATGACTCCTGGATTCCAAGGAGTATATTGACCGCATCGACAACCTGCCCCACATTGTGGACCGTGTACTTGCTCAAGAACATGCATCTATGCTGTTCAGTGAACCACTTCGCCACCGCCTGATCTGCTGTCGCAGTGAACGCAAGAATCGGCAAAGTGGGTTTCCTCTTTCGCACTTCTTGTGCGATGATCCAACCTGTTCGGTGCCCACCGTAGGTCCTCGTCTCGGAAAGGGCTCCTGGGCGTGCCATCATGACGTCGAGAATCAACACGTCTGCCAATTCTAGCCTATCAATTCCATTCAAGGCATCTTCGGCTGAGGCGATTCGTTCAACGTCATGGCCTTTGCTGATGAGCAAGTCAATGACGGGCTCGATGGCGAAATCATCGTCAACAACAACTATGCTTGCCATTTCCAATCCCTGCCGTACATGCAGATCTTCGTATCACAACGAGTTATGCACTCATGGGGTGATGCTCCCGCATGAGAGTGTAGCACGATCGGTCGCGACGTGAAACGTGGACAGCGTGCCACCAGACAGCAAGATAAACCAGCTCGCCGGAGCATGAAAGTGCTTCTCACAAGAACCGGACGAATTGGTCGCCCGGGCTATATGGCTGGCCAAGAAGAGGGCAATCAAGCACATTGAACGAAGGTCTTTGCTGTTAGGTACTTACAGCAACTCTCCCATCTCTCTTGTCGTTATTGGCAGAAACACACGGCCGAGTACTCTGGTTTCGGGCTGTTGATACACTGAGGCTGGAATGTTCGGTTGGGCAACAGAGGCCAGACGACACCGACACCGGAATACCTTGGGCTTGAGTGGCTTCTGCCTCAGTGCTTCGCTGGCTCACATCTAGGGACCGAAATGGTATCAGCGTGACAAGGCAAGGGTGGCATAAACGTGTTGATACAGACTGACGGCAAAGCCCCTGGCAGCCTTGCCCGACAACCGCAAAACTGCGAAAAGTTGACATTCTCCGGTGAGATAGGATACTGACGGGCGTTCGGTGACCCTCTTGGACCCCACCGAACCGGGCATAGAAACCCGCAACCTTTGACGTCTTACCAATGAGCGCAAGAGCATCAACACCCGCGGTTTGGCTTCTGGCCGAAACCGTGATCCGGGGTTGGTGTGCGCACCCCGCCCAAGGATTGTCAACGCTACGTCTGGCATGGAAGGGGCGGGAAGGAGAACAGCATGTTCGGCACTTCTGCCCGGGTTGTTCGCGGCTACAAGCACCGAAGACCCGGGGCACGGATTGCACGTGATGTCGGTTCTGGATTCCCGCCTGCGCGGGAATGACGCGTGGGGTTGTCTGGCGGCCGCGATGGCCCCGGGACGTCGCCCGCAGAAGGGGCCAGGCACGGGCGGGACGCCCGTGGCACCGATGTCGGGTGAAGTGGGGCGGTTGGGGTGCAAGCGGGTTGGGGGGGCGTGCTGGGGGTTCGATTACGGGGTCAGTACCACAACTTCCAGAGGGTTGCTCGTTTAACGCCCAGCCGAAGGCGCCGGCTTCCGTAGTGCGGCCGGCGCCTTCGGCTGGGCGTTAAACGACTGCACTCGAACGCGTTCACGTTCTCAGACTGCGCCGAAGTGGCGCTGTCCAACTAAGGAGTCGGCTCACAACCTATCATGACGGCAAGGCAAGGGCTGTTTGGACTTGCGTGACGTCGACGTCTCTTGGCAGGGTGTTTGACTGCGTGGCGAGGGCGGCGGCTGCGCCGGCGGCGGAGCCGAGGGCCATGGCGATCTGCTGGACGCGATAGGAGGCGTGGGCCTCGTGGCTGCCGCTGATGCAGCGGCCGGCGACGAGCAGGCCGTCGACGGTTTTGGGCACGAGGCAGCCGTAGGGGATGTCGTAGGGTTTCACGCGTTCGGCCAGGCCTTGGGCCTGCCCGGCGCCGTCGGGATTGTGGATGTCGATCACGAACGACGCGGCGCGAACGACCGCGTCGTCGCGCCGGCGGCCGGCGATCAGGTCGTCGCGAGTGAGATAGTCGCGGCCGAGGATGCGGCGGGTCTCGCGGACGCCGACGACGGCCGGCATGCCGGCGATGTACGCGTTTTCGTAGCCGGGGGCGTGCTTTCTGAGGAAATCGAGAATCTGAAAGGCCTGCCGGCGGCCTTCCAACTCGGCCTTGGTGAGGTCGTGGACTTTCGTGCCGTCGACGTAGTTGATTTGAGTGGCGTTGATCGCGGCCTCGCCCGGGCGGCTCGTGCGGTAGGTGCGGACAACGCCCACGTTGCCGGGCAGTTGGCCGGCCTGCTGGGCGCTCTGGACGATCGCTTCCCATGACCGGCCTTCGATCAGCAGCTTTTGTGCTTGTTCTTCGCTGCCGCAGTAGATGGCCCGAGCGTCGTCCAGGCCGGCGACGGTGTACATGATCGACATGGGCTGCAGGAGGCCGTCGCCCTCTCGTCCCTGTTCATACTCCGCTCCTGCGCCGAAGGCCACGTCGCCGTCGCCGGTGGCGTCGACGGTCACCTTGGCGCGAACGTTGAGCATCCCCTGCTTGCTCACGAACCGCGCTCCGGCGACTCGATTGCCGTCGAGAAGCGTCTGGCATGCCCAAGCATGCAGGAGCAGTTCGGCTCCGGCCTCTTCCGCCAGTTCGGCATACTGGAGGTCGAGCCGATCGGGATCGAACCGGACTCCGCCGATGCGGTCGAGGACTTCTCGCACGAAGGGGCTGGCGGAGTGTCCCATGAGGGGAGCGACGCGTGCATGGACGGCCATTCCGCCGAGTCGTCCGTAGCGTTCGACGAGGAGGACCTTGGCGCCGCCTCGTGCCGCCAGGACGGCGGCCGCCATTCCGGCCGGGCCGCCGCCGCAGACGAGGACGTCGACGCTCCGTTCCGCGTCACTTGCACCGTCGGCCGCCCGGACAGGGGCCGGTTGCGATAGGGACGTCCCGGCGGCAGCGCTTGCCGCCGCCAGGCTGGTCGAGGTGAGAAAATGCCGCCGTGTCCAAGGCGATTTGGTCATCTGCCGCTCCTTGCTCAAGAGTGATGTCGTTCACTATGGCAGCAGCAGAGCGGGATTTCAAGTTTCGCTGAGTGGTCTTGCGCGATTCCCGGGACGGTGGGATGAATTTGAGACGAGGGCGAGACGTGTGAAGTGTGAGAGGAATGAGGAACGACGGAGACTCAACACGGAGGCACAGAGGGCACAGAGAGAGTGAGGAGACATGTCGATCCATGGCTCATTGCCGGGAAGGGTTGATTGTCGAGCGGGGGCACTGGGATGAATTTGAGGCACGGGCGGCACGCCCGTGGCACGCAGGTTGGCTGAAGTGGGTCGGTTTGGGGGCAAGCGGATGGGAGGTTTGCTTGCGGTTCGATGTGTGGTGTGATGGGTCAGTGCGGGGAGCGGTGCCGAGGCGTATCGTGATGGAAGTGGAGCTATCGCAGGGCGGTTTGGAGGAGCGTTGAAAGGGCGGTTGACAGCGCCACGGATGATGGGCCAGAAAAGCCTATGCCGCGTCTCAGTGCTTGGCGAGCAAGGAGTGGCACACGGTTTTGTCGTCTCACGGGTCAGCAGGGCAAACCGACCCTGATCGACTCTCCGATTGTTTGGTGCTTTCAGAAAAAGGTATTGACAATCCAAGCCAGTAGCAGCTTCGGAAGTCCTGGTCGGAGTCCCGGCTTGCCAGCTCGCAGACGGTCGTTGTATGTCTGGAGGTTCTCGCCTGTCTCCTCCCAGACGCATTCCCGCAATCGCACGTGTTTGCCGCACCCGGTGCAGAACGTCTTGTCGGAGAGATAGAACCAAGGGTTTGTCAGGTAGGTTTGAATGATCTCCTCAGGCATCCCTGTGACTTGGCCACACTTCTTGTGACGATACCAGCGAGGGGCGCTCGTCAAGTCGGTCGACACTTCGCGTTCCTCTGGCGGGAGTGTGGCATATTCGGCCTGTTGGCCGTCTTCTTGCAGTCGCAAGTGCTGTTGCTCGTGCCGACCGTACTGCGATTGGGGCACATACTCGTGGCAATAGGGGCACCTGACCTGACTGGCTTTCGGTTGAGCCGATTCTACCTTGGGTATCACCATGGTCGCACCACAGAAGGGACAAGGCACCTCTTGTCCGGCAAGGTGCTGTTGGGCCGCATACCGCCGCCCACACTGACATACAACTTCAATCTTCATTCCGATGCTTGCCTGGAATCAGCCGAAAAATAGGGTGGCCGCCGAATCGTTCGCATGGAGTATAGCAGCGTGAACGAGAAGTGGTCAAACTGAGCCCCGTGCGGGGCGGACGAGATTCACGTGTAGATACGGCAGCTTCTCCAAAAAAGGTGCTGAAGTGAACATGCAACCGGTCGCCTTTCGACATGACACGCTACTCGGAGCGGGTTGTCCCCTCCCCTGCCCCGCCGAGACGGATCTTGCCTCGAAATACCGAGGTGCCGTTGTGGAGGATATGGACCTCGGTCGTCGTGCCGGCGCCGACGGCCAGGAGAGTTGCATCGAGCGCGTACTCGCTCTCGAAGCACTCACCGTCAAGCATCTCTTGTTGAGTTGCCCGCCGGTTGTGCGAGGGTGTATTACCCCTCCATGACAATCTCCATCTGCATCAACTCGGCCAGGTGCCGTGCGCTGTCCAGACGATCGCCGTAGAACACGACCCGGTGCAGCAACGTCATCATGTCGCCTTCCAGCACGCCGCCGCCCCAGTTGCGGACCATCAGTTCGGCATTGCCGATCTCGGTGACGATTTGCGTCCGGCAGGCGCGGACCGACTTGTCGGGCACCTCGCGGATGGTGCCGGTGGAGATGAGCAGTTTGTCGAGGTTGACGAGTTTCGATCGGGTGATCTTCTGCCCGATGCGGTATTGAATCTCGGGCACGACGCCGCCGCCGATTTCGGAATGGCTGCGGAGCAGGTAGGGAGAGGCCGGCCCGTCGGGCCCTTCCATCTTGAGCGGTCCCACGCAATGGGCCGTCCAGAGGGCGTTCTTCGAGGTGTCGAAGGTGGCGTTGCCCTGGAAGCCGGCAATGCCGAAGGCGTGCTGGAACAGCATCATGGTCCAGAGCGAGTCCATGTCTCCCTCGCAGGAGGCCGGGATTCCGCGGTCGCGCAGCCGCGTGAAGCCGAGGCAGGGGAAGCCTCGCTTCAGCCAACCCATGCAGGTTCCCACGGCAAGGCCTTGGACCTGCTCTTCCTCCATCAATCGATCGAGGGCGAGGCTGACCTGGGCCGCCTTGAAAAGGTCTTCCGTATTGGGCTCGATCGTCTGTTTGGCTTCGTCGAGCCAGCGTTTGGCGTCGGCTTCCGCCTTTTTCTGGTCGACGGCCGCGAGCAGTTCGTCGAACCGAGTCTGGGGCACTTCGACGAGTTCGGCACCCAGTCGTTTCTTGACCTCTTCGGGCGAGCAGGCGGGAGGCGTGCCGCGAAGGGGCTGGAAGACGGCGATACGCGAATGACGCATGAGCGGGATAACTCGCAGCAGGCGGGCGGCGTGCTCCAGTTCGTTGAGGTCGCTGGTGGTGAACATGGTGACCGGTTTGCCCTCCTGCCGCCAGCGGAAGGGATACATCCAGTCGTGCCCGCTCGCCGGGGCGGAGAAAACCGCCAGCGGACGCCCGCTCTCGAGGATCGGCGGGGAGACGTTGAGCAGGCCGCGGATGCACAGGTTGATTGCCAGCACCGGCGCGTCGTCGCCGGCCTGTTTCATCAGTTCAGCGGCCTGCTCCGGCTTGGCGGCGCGGCCGATGACGAATTCGACGTTGCCGAGGTTCTTCTCGGCTTGTTCGAGGCGCTTGGTCATGGCAGCGATTTCTTCTTCGCACACGCCCCAGGATCGATCGCCGGGCGTTGGGGTGCCGGCGAAGATCACGCAGATTCGCACCTTCGAGGGAAACGGAGCGGACGGTTTGCCCGCGGTTTCTCCTTCCGCCTTGAGTTGACTCGTGGCCAACAGGAGTCCGCCCATGGCCGTGGCGCCCAGGAAATCGCGACGATTGCAGTTCTCGCACATGACGTTTACTCTCCCGCGGCAAAGTGGTTCCCCATGGTTCTGTACGATCCGGGGCCGCCCAGGCCTTCCAGCCAGTGCGACCATGCCGGGATTGTCGGGGGTCGGCCCTGTGCTTGTCAAGCAAATTCGCCGCTATCTCGATTGGAGGCGTGGTTCCGAGTAGGATGTTTTTCGAACCCGAGAGGTCTCTTGCCCATGCGAAACAACATTTCAGCTCTATTCCTGATCGTTGCCGTCGCCCCCCCTGCCCTGTCTCAGTCGCTCCTTGAGGATTTCGGGCGGTCTGAACCGTTCCACGAACAGATTCGCTGGATCCGCCTGGAGAGCGGCGTCCGCGGGCTGGTGATCGCCCCGGCGGGGCTGACCCACGAGCGCCGCCTGCTGATCGTCTACGCCACGCCCAACGGCAATACGCTCGAACAGACCCTCGGTTGCGGTCCGGCCCCGGAGCGCGACTGGCGGTTTGACATCCAGCACGTGGCCGCCCAGGTCCGCCGCCTGCGGGAGATCGACAGGGAACGAGACGTCATCCTGGCCGTCGTCCAGGCGCCCAGGTTGAGCTGGCCCGCCTTCCGGAGCGACGAACCGCAGGCCGGGGCGATCATCGGCGGCCTGGTCGCGTCTCTCGCCGAACAGTGCTCCGCCGACCGCATCGTGCTCGCCTGCCATAGCGGCGGGGGTTCGTTTTTGTGGGGATATATGAACGAGTTCGACGCGATCCCCGAGTCGATCGAGCGGATTGTGTTCCTCGACGCCAATTACTCCTACAGCGACCAGGAGCGGCACGGCGAGAAGCTGCTGGCCTGGCTCGACGGCGATTCAGCCCGCCGGCTGGTCGTCGTGGCTTATGACGACCGCGAAATCACCTACAACGGCAAGAAGGTCGTCGGTCCCGACGGCGGGACCTATCGTGCCACGGAACGGATGCTTGCCCGGTTCGGCCGCGATCTGCAACTGGCCGAACGAGACCACGACCCTTTCCGCCACGTAACCGCCAAGGAAGGGCAAGTCCAGTTTTTCATCCACCCGAATCCCGACAACAAGATTCTCCACACGGCCCTGGTCGGCGAGATGAACGGTCTGGTCCACGCCCTCACTATCGGTACCGAACATGAGGAGAAGTGGGGCCGGTTCGGCGGACCGCGTGCCTACACCGATTGGATTCAGCCCGAGCCGTTTGCCGAACCGAAGGAACCCCTGCTCCAGGTCCCGCCGGATACGCCCCAGGTCCGGCTCGACTTGCCCCCTCGCCCCGGCGACGCCCCAACCGGCTCGCAATTCGTCGAGCAGGTGGCCGACCTCTCACTCGACGCGCGCGAGGCCGCCGTCCTTCGTGAAATCACCCGGGGAAACCTTCCCGACTTTCTCCGGCAACTGAAGCCGATTGCCCTTGCCGCTGGCGACGATGCCGGCGCCAGTCATCTCGCCGTTTGTTTTGTTACGCCCGACTATCTGGCCGTGGGAACGGATGACGACTTCTTCCGGTTCCCGCTCACGCCCCGCACGGCCATGGCGATTGCCGACGCCTTGGACTGCACGCTGATGACGCCGAGGATTGCGGACGCCGTTCAAGCGGCCGCCGATCTGAAGCTCGAACCGAGGCCCCTCACCGAAGACCGCGAGTCGGTTGCCACCTTCTACCGCCACCACCAGTTGATCGAAGAGCAACGAAACCACAAGCCGCTCGGGCTGCTCGTATCGGGGATCAAGAAGGACATCGTCTGGACCAACCGCCTGCAAGAGAAGCCCCGCAAGGTCGCCATCTACGGCTGGCACTACCCCGACGGCCGACCTATCCAACCGCTCTACGTGGGCCACTGGGACCGCTATGTCGACTACAGCCACGGCCTGCGGCTGGTGGCCAACACCATGTTCGTCGACGGCCGCAAAGACAGGTTGCCCGACATTCTGAAGGACGAAGACCTGTGTGGGTTGATTACTTCCGAAGGGCCCGTCGACGTGAAGCAACTGCGGCAGTCGGCTGACTGGAACCGCTGATGTGCTGGATTCAGGCCCCTGCTTGACAAGCTGGCAGGAATTGCAGAAGCTGTTCCGTGATGCGAAGTGTTTGCCTGGCGCTCGTTGCAGAATAGCTCCCATTGAATTGACCGCTATTGTCGCCAGGCATTCACGAGAAGCCGACCGTCAGGTTGTGTGTAGCAGGTGCGGTCACCTGTATGTCGCGATTTGATCTCGAGGGAGGAACTCTGTGGCGTACACAAGAGAGCAGATACTCGAAGAAATTCGAGGGATTGCCAAACGTCTTGGCCAAACCCATCTCACGAAGCGCGAATTCTCCACACATTCTGAGATTTCAATTGGCTCAGTTCGATATCACTTCGGCACTTGGAATAAGGCGATAGAGGAAGCTGGCTTGGACATCCTCCCTCCCGGAAGCGGCGCGAAGAGAGCTAACACGCTTGATGACGTTGATCTTCTGCAGGATTTGCTCCGCTTGGAACGAATTCACGGAGGACTTTCAGAATCGTTGGTCAATGTGTCGGGCAAGTACTCTATTAGGCCATATCGGAAGCGTTGGCCGACATTGCAGCATGCTCTTCACGAAGCACATGCGCTTCGGCAACAAGGCGTGATCGAGATCCCAGAGCCTGAAAAGGCAGAGGCAGTGAACAGGCAGGACGATACCGCGAATGTCGTGTCCGTCCCGGCAGTCACAGCCCTGAACGCAGGCGTGCATGTACCGGAGAGCCGGAGGATTTCCCGAAAGCGTTCGGTTGTCGGTGAACCCATAGACTTTCGCGGAATGAGATTCGCGCCCGTGAATGAACAGGGCGTAGTGTACTTGTTCGGTATGGTCAGTCAGGAACTCGGTTTTCTGGTGGAAAGTGTTCGTGTAAAGTACCCTGACTGTGAGGGAAAGAGATGCTGCGATGCCAAACAGAACCTGTGGGAGCACATCTATATTGAGTTTGAATTCAGGTCTTCAAACTTCTCAGAGCACGGCCATGATCCTGACGAATGCGACATAATCGTATGTTGGATACATGACTGGGACGAATGCCCAATCGAAGTGTTAGAACTTCGAGAAGCCATCCGTGTTCTCCCGCGAATTGGCCCAACAAAACACTAGCGTCATGTACGGTTCAACTTCCACAATGATCTGAGCGACTACGCGCGGAGCGCCACTTCCCCCCACTTGCGCATCTGTGAAAACAACCGGCGACTTGATCACGAAGACTTGTTCTTCCCCTTCCGTTTCGAGCGTGCCTTCTTCGCTCGACGCCTCACTTGGAAGAGCGCACTAACCTCGTCCGTTGTTGCCTTGACTTCGAGCCGACAAAAGAGACTTGCCCCCCGCGTGGAGAGCCACCAACCTGCGTAGCTGAACAGGCCACCGAGAATTAAGCTAAGATCGAAGCGCATGAATAACCTCCCGCAGTTCGGGAGGTCAGGCGCAGATCGAGCATACCTCCCAAACATGGTTTGGGCAATTGTTCGACCCGCACGGGTGGGAAGCCGATGAACCCGGCAAAGTCAAAAAATGGCCAAATGGAGGCCTACGGTACGCTCATTTAATGGCTTGAGTCTATCTAATGCTGGCTCACCTTCGAGAGCCAGGCTTCCCTGTTTCGCCCAAGCAGAAGTCACTGCCAAGGCACAGAAGGCCGCTTGGCCCACTGCTTCGCGTAATCTATACGATAAGTGTAGCGCGTACGCCTTCTTCCGTCAAGTATGCAACCGCGTGATAGACGAGCGCAGCGGCGGCATGGTCGGGAGATGTACTCGGCGCGACGCCTACTCACGCGAGAGAAACGATACGAGGGCAGACGCAGCAGAAGTGTGAAATTCGGTGACTCCTGCCGGGTGTCACTTTCTGGAATGGGGGCTGTTTTGGTGGTTCAAGTCGCAGTCGGCGGGAGCGACCCACTGCGGGTGCGTGATCACACGACCGGTCCGAGATGCTCGCCCCATTGGGCGGCAAGCTCTTTTCCGAGCGAGGCGATCTTGTCGCGATCCTCGGCCGTTAGCGGCGTGCAGTTGCGGACCATTTCGATGTTCTTTTTCACCTGCTCCATGTTGTGCACGCCCAGGTTGAGCGTGTTGACGCCGGGGACGCTCATGGCGTAGCGAACGGCCAGTTCCAGATGCTCCACGTCGAGCTCCGGCGGGGCCTGGGGATTGGCGTAGGAACCGGCGCTCTTGCGCGCCCCGCCGAACACCTTCATGGCGACGATGCCGACGTTCCGCTCGCGAGCGATGGGCAGGACCTTCTCTTCAAAGTTGTACGTGTTGCGGTCCACAAAGTTGACGACCGTCAGCAGTACGTCGACCTCGCCGGTTTCCAGGAGCTGGGCGAACATGCCGGGCTTGTGGTGGCCGGAGATTCCGAGGAAGCGGAACTTGCCGGCCTGCTTCTGCTTGACCAGCCAGGAGAACACTCCGTCGGGCTCCATGGCCTTGGGCACGTCGTGGCTGGCGACGCTGTGATAGTAGACCAGGTCGAGACTGTCGGTCTTGAGCAACTCGAGCGACTTGCTCAGCGACGCTTCCGCCTCGTCGAGCGTGTCGGCCATCACCTTCGACGCCAGGAACACCTCCTTCCGCCGCGAACCCAGGGCCATGCCGATCCCCTCTTCCGATTGTTTGTAGCCTGGGGCGGTGTCGATCGAGGTGATGCCCTGATCGACGGCATAGTTGATGATTTTGGCGATTTCGGAGGGCGGGATTTTGGGGGACAGTCCGCAGGGAGCGGTTCCGAGCGTCATGGCCGTCACTTTGGCTCCGGTCCGGCCGAGCGTGCGAAGCGGCAGCGGTCCCGAGACGGGGCCGGGCGTCTCGTCGGCGGCGGCCCGGGCGGCTCCGCGGGTTCCCAGCAGCATTCCGCCGGCCAGAAGGCCGGTTTGGCGGACGAAGGTACGACGGGAAAGACCGGAACTCGTGTGGCTGGACATCGCTATGCTTCCTCGTGGACAGGGGTTGTTGTCGGCGGCGGAGGTATTGTATCGGGCTGGCTGGGGTGAGGGAACAATCTTCGGAGTACGGTTGCCGGGCGGGAGAGAGGAAGGCAAGGGAATCTACGAGGCAAGGGAATGGGCGGGCAAAGCACTCGTTTAACGCCCAGCCGCAGGCGCCGGCCCCCATGGCAAAGACGATCAACTACAGCCGGCGCCTGCGGCTGGGCGTTAAACGACTGGTCTGGCTGGACTTGCCTTTGCCGGCGTTGAATGGACTGGTTCCGTCGCATTAGAATGGCATCGCGTTGGGCCGGTTTTCCATTCCACGACACTTTCCCCACAGGTGACACGACCATGAAACCCACCGTCTCATGTACGCTCTCCGGTCTCATTCCGAACAGGAAGAAGTGCCGCATGATCGCTCGCGGAGTCTGCCTGTGGGCCATCGCATTCTCCCTCGCGCCCGCGGCTCTGCCGGCTGCCCCAGCCACCGAAGAGGTCCCGCGTACCTGGCCGCAAGCCTACCAGGTCCAGCGCGACGACGCCTCGGGCATCCTCACCCTGTCGACGCCCTACTACACGGTCGAGCAGAACCTGAAGAAGGGGGGCGCGATCACACGAATCACCCTGACCCACGGCAAGGCAGCCAACCTGTTGTTGCAGCCCGTCGAGACACGAGTCTGCGACGAAAAGGGAACCGTGCTGACCGACCTGAACGATGCGGCGCCGACCGTTGCGCACCGCCGGGAGGGTCTCCATGAGATCGTGACGGTCGAGTGCGAGTTGAAGGACGAGGGCGGGCGAGCGTCGGGGCTTCAACTCAAGACCACCCTTCAGTATCGCTGGGGATACGTCAAGATCCGCAAGGAGTTGCTGGCTCCCGCCGGCACCAGCGCGCGGGAGGTGTGTCCGTTGTCGGTCGTTCTTGCCCCGAATCTCACGGACTACGGTTATCGGGAAGGGATCACGGAGGCCGAGAAGGCCCCGCCGTTTGCCTTTGGGAGCAACCGCTGGGGAAAGCTGCGGCTGGATGACCCGTCGGACAAGAGCCTTGATACGCGCTACGTGCCGCGTTCGATGATCTTCGTCGATCCCGGGGTCGAGGGCCTGGAGTGGTTCGTGAGTTCCGATCTTTCGCAGTGGGAGCTGCAATTGACGGGATCGCGAGGCGGGGGCCGGTGTCTGCTTGAGCGAAACCAAGACCCGCGGGGCCTGGCCCTGTCGGTCTCACCTCTCTGGAGCCCCGACGCGGCCGCGGCGCTGCCGGCGGCGGCGACCTTTGATTTTTATCTGGCGGTTCCGATCCTCGACGGGCGGGCTCATGGGCCCTGGCTGCACACCAGCTTCAACCGCAACCGTGGCGAGTGGGTCTCGACGGAAGCGATCGAGCGGTGGGCCGAGAAGGGGATTCAGACGGTGCACTGCCACAACGACGGCGACTACTACGACGACGGCCTGTTCTGGCACGACGGAGCGTATCCCCCCTACCCCGACATGGATCGCTACGACAAGGTCCTCAACGACTGCCGTGCGGTCGGCATCCGGACGGCAACCTACTTCTCGAACAAGGAACTCCACCCCAGCACGAAGGAATTTCAGGAACATGGCCAGGAGTGGGGCCGCATGAACAGCAAGGGCGAGTTGCGGCACAACTTCTACCGCCCCGAGCGCGAGTTCGGCGCCCAGATGTGTCTCCGCTCCGGCTGGCTCGACTTCCTGAAGTTTTCGATCGATCGGGTCCTCAAGAACCATCCCCTTGACGGCGTCTACTACGACTGGAACGTGGCCCTGCTCTGCTCGAATCCTCTGCACGAAGGCGCCACCGACCCGGCCGCACCGGCCAAAGGCCACTGGGACATGGACGAACTGCTCGACCTGATGGAATGGACCCGCGCCCGCGTGGGCAAGGACGGCCTGGTCATCGTCCACAACACCACGACACCCATGTTTGCCGTGGAGAACTTTGCCGACTACGTGGTGGCCACCGAATGGGGCTACAAGAAATGGACCGACCGCGCCCCCGACCTGCAGGATCTGCCGCTCGAAACGTCGCTGGCCGGGGCGATTCCGCGGGGCGCGATCAGCTACGGCGTGCTTGCGGCCGACGCTCCGCGCAGGTTGCACCGGCTGTTTGCGATCGAGGCGTTTTTGAACGGCGTGGCCCCCTGGCCCGCGAGTGAAGAGACCTTCGACCTGCTGCCGCTGTTGAAACCCATCGGCGACTTTCGCGAGTATCGCTTTGCTGACTGGCGGACCACGGCCGTCACCCTCTCCCACCCCCGTTGTGCAGCCGCGGTCTACAGCCGCCCGGGCGAGGCCCATTTGCTCATAGCGAACCTGGACGGCGAACCTCACGAACTGACCTGCACTCTCCACCCGCAGAACCTCCCCTACCCCATCGCCAACCCGACGGCTGCAACGATGGTTTCGAGTGGGGGAGGGGATCTGAACGTTGGTCAATTAGTTGGGGAAGGCATCAAGATCACCATCCCCGGCGACGACATGATCGTGATCCGAGTTCGTTAGACAGTGAGCTTACAGCACGTCGTATTTCAGCCCTCTGAGAATCACCAGTTTCTAACCTCCTGCGAGCCCACGAACGAATACATCGAGCGTTTCTTTGACCTTGCGAGCGGCCTGGTCCACCCCCATCCCCGAGATGTCGACCTGCAAATGGGCACGTTCATACGTTTTGCGGAAGTAGGTGATGTCCTTCTTGATTTCTCTCAGGTAGAGCCGTTTCTCGTCGCGAGTCAGGACCTTTTCGATTGGATTTGAGTCCATGTCGTAGAACGTGATTCTTTGCAGAATGTTCTCGGGTAGATCACGGAGTGCGACCGTGATGCCGTTCGTCTTCTTTATGGCCCGCAGATATGCGCCCATCAAGCCGCTTGGCGGCAGGGCAACCACACTATCTTGGCTCTCTGGGCGTCGCAGCAAGTCGATCAGAGCTTTTGCAGCTTCGTTGCGGTAGGCGTGCGTCGTCAGGAACCGCATCTGGAGTCTCTCGATACTGGTTCCGAAAAAGGTCTCCACCTCTGCGTCGAGGTCGAAGAACCTGACGCCAAGCAAATCCGCGACTTTCTCGCCGATTGTTGTCTTGCCAACACAACTGATGCCCGTCAGGAAGACTCTCACTGCTACCTCGCCAGCACGTTGAACGACATTGCGGTTAGAGTGTTATGTCCATCGCCCTCACCACCCCGCCCCCTTCACCCACGGAAACTCCGTGATCCGCACCGTCGTCGCCCCGTAGGGGATCAGGCGAATTGCTTCCGGCCGGGCGTCGGGCGGCATGGCGACGGGACTCAGGGGCGGATTGTCGGCCGAGTTGCGGACCAGGGTCCAATAGGGCAACCGCACTCCCCTGCCCTGCAACCAGACGGGCGCCGACTCGCGGGTCCAGGGATTCAAGGGAACCGCGTCGGCCTGCTGGAGGCGGAAATGCTCGGACGGGGCCGACGTGGCGGCCTGGGAGATCGCGTAGTTCCAGGGCGACGCCGGGCGGCACTCGAAATGGCCGCGGTGCATCGCCTCGGCCGGCACGCCCTCGGGACGTTCGCCCGGCACTTCCTTCCAATCCTCCTGGATGTCCAGGGCAAACAGCAGCGGGCCACGCTCGATTGCCTTACTGCGGTGATACCAGGTCGAGGCGACGAGCGGCATGGGCAGCGTCAACTCCACCCGGTCTCCCGACTTCCACTCGCGCCGGACGACATGAATCGAGCCCTGCTTGAGTTCGCCCGGTTGCGGCTTGCCGTTGATCTTGAGCGACGCCTTTTCGCACCAGCCGGGGATGCGGAGGTGGAGCGGAAACTCCACCGTCTTCGGCGTCTCGACGGTGAACGAGACCGTTTCAAAGAAGGGGTAACCCGTTTCTTCGGTGATCGTCACTTCGGCCCCGCCGGCCACCTTGGCCGTCACCCGGCTGGGCGCATAGGCCAGGGCGGCCAGACCGCGATCGGCGCTGGACATCCACAGGTGCTGGGTGAACTTCGGCCAGCCCTGGTGCAGATTGCAGGTGCAGCACGGATAGCCTTGAAGCAGGCCGTAAACGAGCCGGTCTTCTTCGTCGTTGAAGAAGTCGTGGCTGCCGATGGTGCACTGGACCTGGTTGGTTTGCTGGAAATACTGCCGGCCGCGGTGATTGTCGAGGCACTGGGTGGGCAGGGCGTTGAAGGCCACTCGCTCCAGGCGGTCGGCAAACTCGGCGTTGCCGGTGATTTCCAGCATCTTTTCGAGCGAGAACATCATCTCGACGGCCGAGCACAGTTCGCTCCCGCGATCGGGCCAATCGCCGTGCAATCCCTCGTCGCCGCCGTAGAGCCCGTGGGGCTGGCCGTGGAATGCCCGCACGTCGGCAAACATCTTGCGGACGGCGTCGAGGTGCCGCGAGTCCTGGTCCTGCTGATAGCGGATGATCGGCGTCTTCGTCATCTGGGCCAGGTTCACACAGTGGAGCGACTCGCCCTGGTCCATGCGGTGGCGGGTGATGTCGCCGGTGAGGAACCAATCCGTCACGGGCACCGTCTGCTGATGAATCAGGTTCGCCAGATCGAGCAGCCACGGCTCGCCGGTCAGGTTGTAGAACCAGAGGACGACCATCAGGTTGTCGCCGCCCCGCTGGGCCGCCCACCAGGAACCGCCCTTGCCGCCCGGAGGTGCCGCCAATGGCTCCTCGGGCAGCTTCTTCAGTTGATAGCGAAAGTACTTTTTGAGACATTCGACCACCCGCGGATCGCCGGTGGCGCTATAGTGCTGCTGGAGGATCTTGAGCATGACCATCCGCGGCCACCAGTCGTCGGGCTTGTGGATTTGGGCGCCCTGGGGCGGCGGCTGCGTACGGTCTTCCTTCTTGAGTTCCACGGGGCCGATGTAGCCGTCCTCCCGCTGGTTGGCCAGCGTCCACTCGATCCAGGCCTGGGCCTTCTTCTGAAGCGGCTCGTTGTCCAGAATTCGCGCGAGCGGATAGAGTCCGTCGATCCAGTAGGGGCCTCGTTCCCAGGTATCGCCGTCGCCGCCCAGCCAGGCGTTGCGCGGCCCGCAGACTTCCGGGTACCACTCGTCGAGATGCCCGGTCATGCCGGCAGCCATCCGCTCCAGTTCGTCGCGCAGCCAACCTTGAGGCTCAATCGTCCCAAGCGGCAACTCGGCATAGGGCTTCTGCAGGAGGGGCGTGCGGTTGAACTGGTACAGGGGCTTTTCGTCGCCAAAAGATATGGCGGCCGTGGCAGTGAAAACAGCAAATAGGACCAGGAGTCGCATGGTGGTGTTCATGGCTGGTATGGCTCGTGTGCTGCTCGTAGTGGGTGACTCCTGCCGGCTGTCACTCTCTGAAATGGGGACGGTTCTGGCGATTCAAGTCGCACCCGGCAGGAGCGACCCACTGCGGCTACGCCAACCACTCGGTAAGGTTCTCGGCCACAAACTCGTCATCGACCAGGTCCGGATAGGCCCGCGAGACGCGGTCGAGTTCTTCACTCTGGCCGGGGCTGAGGTTCTCTTCAGGGTTGAGGCACCAGGTGCCGGGCAGGAGTCCTTGCCGGCGGAGGATCTCGTGGACGCCCGGGATACAGCCGGCGAACTGGTTGGCCACGTCGAAGAGGGCCGCGTTCATGTCGGTGACGGCGACGTTGGCGGCCAGCAGGTCGGGCGAAACGGCGCCACCGTCGGCCACGGCCAGGTGACACCGCGCCAGCAGGTCGACCGCCGATTGGGTCCAGACGGCCCAATGGCCCAGCAGCCCGCCCACGAACCGGCGCTCGACCGGTTTGCCGCCGGCCATGAAGCGGAACGGCGTGACTAGATCCATCAGGATGTTGTCGTCATTGCCCGTGTAGAGGGCCACGTCGTTGCGGCCCGCCTCGGCCAGGGCCCGGACCACGTCGATGGTCTGGTAGCGATTGAAGGCGGCGATCTTGACGGCCGCCACGTTCTCGACCTCGGCAAACCGCCGCCAGAACGAATACGGCAGCGGGCGCCCTCCCACGCTTGCCTGCAGGTAGAACCCGAAGACGGGCAAGACTTTGCTCACCTCGCGGCAGTGCTCGGCAAGTTGGATGTCGTCGGCCTGGCGCATGGCGCTGAGGTTCAGTAGTCCCGTGTGAAAGCCCTGCTCGGCCGCATAGCTTGCCTCGGCCACGGCTTCGTCGGTCCGCCCGCAGATCCCCGCCACGCGGATCATCGGTTCGGAACGTGCCTGGTCCAGTTCGTCGAACACTTCCTTGGCCAGCGCCAGCAGCGGCCGGTAGAGGCCGATCTTAGGGTCGCGAATGGCGAATTGGGTCGTATGCACGCCCACCGCGATCCCCCCTGCCCCGGCCGCCCCGTAATAGCGCCACACCGCCCGCTGATACCGCTCGTCGAACTGCCGCTGCTCGTCGAGCGCCAGCGGACTGGCCGGAATGACCACGCCACGATTGAGGACTTGTCGTACGTTGTCGGGAAGACTCATGATCGTCTCGCTTTCTGCAGAAAAAGGTGACAGCCACCTTTTGCCGGAACGGCCCTTCGGGTGCTTCGCACAAAAGGTGGCTGTCACCTTTTTCCGGGAATCCCGTAAGGCGATTCACATTCGCTCCAAATCAACGTCCCCGGCCGTGTTGTTTTCGGATAGGACGGCCCGCTCGGCGCCGTCGGGCACGAACCAAATATCGATCACACCGTCGCCTGCTGTCAACCCTATCATTGCCGAACTTTCCCCTTGCCCGAGCGATACCACGGTCTCTTCGCCTTGCCAGACGACGTGGAGACTCCCCTGCCCTTCCAGCGATCCGCGGTCGATGGTGAGCCGGTATTTGCCCCCCTGCTCCACTTGGACCGTCCAGCCGCGCGGCACGCCGTCCATGTAATTGGCGTCCTGGTAGCGGCACAGCCGCACGGGGTTCTCCGCCCGGTTGCCGATGTGGATCACGCCGGGTTTGAACTGCCGCGTCGCGCGAACGTCGTCGTACCATTGCACGTAGGCGTCGCGAAGACTGACGACCACTTCCGGACGCTCGGCAGACAGATCGTTCGATTCGGCCCGATCGGCCGGAACGTCGTAGAGTTCGAGGATCGGCTCGCCCGATGGATCGAGATCTTCCCGATTGAACGTGCCCGGGAAACCGACCAGCTTGTAGCGATTGGTGACGACGGCGCAGTTCTGGAATGGCTTGGGCGCGAGTCCCCGGTGACACTGGAAGAAGAGCATTCGCTCGGGCCACGTGGAGGTCGCGCCGTCGAGCAAGGGTAACAGGTTGAGGCCGTCGAACACGGGTCCCGCGGGGGACTCCACGCGGGCGGCCGCCAGCAGGGTCGGGGCGATATCGATATGGGCGGCGATTGTATCGATCTGTTTTGCCTTCGGCCACCGGGCCGGCCATTGGAGAAACGCACCGACGCGAATTCCGCCCTCGTACGTCGACGACTTGCGGCCGCGGAGGCCGGCGTTGAACCGTTCCTGCTGCGGGCCGTTATCGCCGAAGAACAGGACCAGAGTATTCTCGCGCAACCCGGTTCGCTCCAACTCGCTCAGCAGCCGCCCAAAATTCTCGTCGATGTTGGCGATCATACCGTACACCCGGGCGGTCGTGTCGTTCAGACCAAGCTTGCGGTAGGGTTCTGCGTACTCGTCCGCAACCTCCAGCGGCGTGTGCGGTGCGTTGGCCGGCAGGTAGGCGAAGAACGGTTCCTTCTGATGCCGGCCGATGAACTCCAGGGCGGCATCAAAGAAGACGTCCGTGCAGTACCCGTCGCCCGCTACTTTCCGGTCGCCGCGCCAAAGCTGCGGGTTGAAGTAGCTGTTGGGGGCGTCCGGCGCCTGGCCGATTCCGCCCGACTTGTGCCAGAGGGCCTCGTCAAAGCCCTGGTCGACGGGCCGCATCGGGTAGGTGTCGCCCAAGTGCCACTTGCCGAAGATGCCCGTGGCGTAGCCGGCCAGTTTGAGCCGTTCGGCGATGGTGACCTCGTCGCCGTGCATCTTGGCGCCGCCTCGGGAAGTGTGGATCACGCCCGAGCGATAGTAGTACCGCCCCGTCATCAGGCTGGCTCGCGTCGGGGCACAGACCGGCGAGCAGTAGAATCGCTCCAACTGGACGCCTTCCCGTGCGAAGCGGTCCAGGTTCGGCGTCTTAAGGTGCGGATTGCCGCGAATCCCCAGATCGCCATAGCCCTGGTCGTCGGTCATGACCAGGACAATGTTGGGTCGCGACTGCTCCTTCGCTTGGGAGAGACCAGGAAGAAGAGCAAGGAGAACGAAGGCGTAGATGCTGCAGGGGCAGTTCATTTCGGTGGTCTCGGTTCAGTGTTGTTGTTCGCTCTGCGAACAAGTCGCGACAGTTGCTGTTTGCTCCGCAAACGGGCCACTTCGTTTGTTCGCGGAGCGAACAACGACTATTTGAGCGTCCTATGCGTTTCCGCGATCTGCTCAACCGCCCGGCGCGAAAGCGGGGCCGGATGGAGTTTGCCGGTACTCCACAACTCGACGTTTACCAACCGCGAGGTACTCTCGGGCAGTTCCGATTGGCCTGGCGGTAAGATCGATTGCGCCTGGTCCACGTCGTGGAGCGGGACCCACTGGACATAGGCCTCGGCGGCCTGCGACGAGATCGTGGCCCCGTCCGTACACGGCAGCGGGGGCATGGGAATATCATACGCGGAATCGACCGACGGGAAACCGTCGAGGCCGGCGAAGGCGCCGAGCCGGCGGGCGACGACCTCATCGCGTGCCTGGTCGAGCCAGGCCAGCGGCTCATAACCGTACTGGTCGATGCAACGGTTCAGGGCACCCGCCAGCACCCCGTCGACGTACTGCTGCTCGAGGGCCGAGAATTCGGCCTTCGGATCGACAGCCAGCCGGGCTTCCCAGTCCTTCACCAGTCGCGAACTCCCCGACTCGCCGCCACCGTACTTGAAGGTCAGCGGCGTGTTGACGAAGCGGAACATGGTGTTCAATTGCATGGCCAGGGCCGCACCGGGATGCGTCAACTCCGACGAGGCCCCGTCCTCGTACCAATCCTCGAGGTAACTCAGTGCAGTCCCAGCGTCCTTCGATAGTTCTCGCTGGAGCACGTCGCGCAGATGAAACCCCACGCGCACGAGCGCCCGCCGCTTGGGATTCACCGCATCCCGGTTCATCCGCAGCAGATCGTCCGGAGTGAGGCTCTCGTAGTCGGTGAACATCTGCCGCAGCCGCAGCGAACGGAGCGTGTCGCCCATCGAGCCGGTGCTGATTCCGATCGGAATCGGATAGAACGACTCGATCGGGCGATGGTTGCCGCTGAACAGGTAGCCCGGTTTCGGGTTGAGCACGTGCGGCACGAGGTCGGCGGGGATGACGTCCTGCCAGTCGAACCGCGAGGCCGAGCCGTCGTGAGCCGCCCCGCCTTGTTCCAAGGCCTCGGGCGACCGCAGCGGCAGGGCGCCGATGCACGAATAGCCGATGTTGCCCCCGCTGTCGCCGAACACCACGTTGGCCGACGGAAAGCGCCAGCCGGGCAAGGCCGCCAGGAATTGTTGCGCACTGGTTGCCCGCATCATTGCCAGGGCGCCCTGGATCGTTTCGCGATCTGTCTCGCACGTCGGGATTCGTTTCAGCACGACCGGCGGATCGTCGGGACGGGCGAAAGCGAACTCATTGACGATCGGCCCAAAATGCGTCTCTCGCACGGTGAGGACCTGTGCCGGCCCGCCCTTGACCTTGATTTCTTCTTCGATCGTCTTGACCGGCAACCACTGGCCGTCGAATTTGTAGGCGTCGGGATGTTCGTCATCCGTTTTCAGCCGAAACAGGTCCGCCTGATCGGCGCCGAGGGCGGTCATTCCCCAGGCGACGTTTCGATTGAACCCGATCAAGACGATCGGCGAGCCGGGCACGCCGCAACCGCGGACATTGAAGGTCTTGCCGCACAAGTGGAACTCGTAGAACAGCGACGGATTCGTAACGGGCGTCTGCGGCTTGCTGACGAGCGTGGCAGCCCCGGTGCCGGTGGTCTTGCCGTCGGCGACCCAGGCGTGGCTGAACTTGGGCCCCTCGGCGCCCCCCTGCCCTGCCCCGCCGGCCGGCTCAACTTCGTAGCCGTGACGGCGGAGATACTCGTGCGTCCTATCGATCCAGGCATCGTCCACATCGTCGCGCCGCACCACGGACGCGGCGTCGTCGGGGGCGAGCGGCGTCAGGTCTTCGGTGGTCTCTGCGGACTCCCCTCCCCTGCCCCGCAACAACTCCCGCGGATCGCGGCTCTCTCCGCTGACCAGGTTGTGGTAGTGAAGCAGGTCGCGGGTTCCGTCGGTGGCAAAGAACTGGGCCAGGTGCCACCAGGAAGCGATGCAGTCGGCCGGCGTCCACGGTTCGGGCTTGAAATCGAGCCTGGCAAACAAGGGATGAAGCTTGTCGGGGTGCTTCTCGACGTAGGCGTTCACGCCGTCGCAATACGCTTCGAGCAGCGAGCGGGAGTCGGCGTCGAGATGCTCGGCAGCCTCCTTGGCCTTGCGATAGAAGCCGAATGTGCGCATCTTCCGATCGTTGAAGACGGCCCCTTCCTGGCGGGCGGTTTTCCGCACGTCGCCCACCACTTCCGCTAGACGCCCCTGGACGATCCGGAGCATGGTATGCATCTGAAAGGCGCGATCCTCGGCCGTGGCGTAACCCAACCCGTACATGGCCCCGGCGTCGGTTTCCGCAAACACGTGGGGCACGCCCCAGCGATCCCGGATCAGCTCGACCGAGCCAAGCTCCTCACCGCAGGCCGTAAGGGAAAACGCAGAGCACAGGCCCCAGCACACCACTGCCAGTCGGACAGGATCCTTCATGGGCTCTTCCTATCGCACGGCCGCCCGATGGTGCGCCGCCACGTCCTGTGGCGACAACGCGCGATCGTAGATCGCCACCTGGCAGACTTTGCCCTCGAAGTTGAACAGGTTGTCGCTCCGTCCGCCGATAAACACGCTCGTTTCGTCGACCGGGCAACCGGGCGCCAACTCGCCTTCGAGTTCCGGCGCCGTCTGCCCGTTCAGATAAACGGCCACTCGCGAACCCTGGCGAACCAGCACGATATGGTGCCATGCGCCCGGAACAATGTCCGTCTTGCCCACGACGAGCTGGTCGCGTTGATCGCCGTTGAAGAAGATGAGTTTTCCGGCCAGGGAGCCGTCGCGATAGGTGCCGCCGATCCCCAGGTGGTCGCCCGGCGCCCCTTTGACGCCGTCCGGCCCGCGCGAGAAGAAGTAGCCCGTGACCGCCCTCGCATCGCTGGGCAAACAGTTGTAGATCCACATCTCCACTGAATAGTCGTCTCCGAGCGGACAAGCGGCAGCCACGCGTCCACCGGCGAAGTGGGCGGCACGAGCCGGTCCGTCGGATCGCGACAAGCCGGGCGTCTCGGGACCTTCGAGAAAGCGGGCGATTCCTGCTTCGTATTTGCCGGGGCGTCCGGCCGGGTTGGCCGCCTCGAACCCTGCGATGTCGTCGAGCGGCCAGTGGGCGATCGGCCCAGCGGCCAGAATGGCTTCGACATAGGGGCCGGTTGTCTTGGCCAGGGCCGAACGGGGCTTGCCGGACAATTGCTCCAGCATGCCGAGCAGTGCCTCGACAACTTTGGGCTCGGTGGTCGTCTCCAGCCCGGCCGTGCGTGCCGGCCAGGTATTGTAGCCGCCGAATGGGAACAGTTCGGGTGGCGGGATATAGCCTTCACCCCCGCCCGCTAGTTCGACGTTCATCGTGTGGGCGAAGGGCGACTGGGCCTTCAGCTTCAGACCGGTGATCGCGTAGACTTCGCACGGAATGGCCGTGATCGCGAGGTCGCCGATTCGCAGAACCTGAACCGGCACCTGCCGTTCCGGTTCCGCCAGAAGAACCATCTGCTCCCGGGCATAGACCTCGGGCCGGTTGGCCGGCTTGGTCCGCTCGCCCATCGCGGCCACGAGCGTTTCGGCCCAGGCCTTCCGCTCTTCGTCCGGCAGCCGGCGACGGAGCGTGAGCGTCGTCTGAGCGGCGTCGAGGGAGGCCCCGTCGCGATACTCTACCTTCCCGATTGCTTCGAGGGCCCGATCGGCGACGCGCCGGGCGTAGGTTTCCAGATCGATCGCCTTGCGGGGTTGGGAGTAATCCATCCAATGCTGATCGCCGCTGGTGCCGTGCGACATCATGGCGATGCAGGGCTTGTTGCCGCCTCGCCGGCTCAACTCCTCGCTCACCATGGCCGCGAACCGGCCGAAGTAGTCGGCCGAAACCGGGGCGGCGCCGAAGTAGTGCATCGAGTAGTTGGCGACGACCGCCAGCACCGATCCGTCGGGGCGGGCGACCGACAGCACGCTCAACTCGGGATCTTCCGGCCCGCACGGCCCAAGGTAATCCGGATTCTGATAGCCCGGGTGCATCATGGCACGAATGGTCCGTTTGCCGAAGGGATCCTCGTCGATCCGGTCCGGTCGCCGGAACCACACGCGGCAGTTCGTGTCTTCGCTGTCGATGACCGAGGCCCAGCCGACGCGAGCGGGCTCGAGCGTCTCGGCGGCCTGTTCGATGCACTCGACGAGCTTGCCGGGCAGGAAGGCGGCGTAGTCTTCGTCAACGCCCGTTCCCAACGCGCCCATGACGGAAGGGGCCGTGTGGGTATGGGTCGCGGAGATGAGAATGTTCTCCGCGGGAATTCCCGTCGATTCGGCCGCCTTCTGCTTGACCCCGTCGAGCATCTCCCGCGGCATCATCAGCGTGTCGACGACGACCATCGCCAACCGCTTCTGGCCGTCGTCGAGGACGAGCCCCCGAGCGAACAGATGGTCGTGCAGTTCGTTGCCCGTCCGTTCCAGGAACCCGCCGCTCGCCAGCACCGGCAGCTTCAGGGGAGAGATGTCGACCTCGGCGGCGCCGGCCAGCAGGCCTTGCTGCCCGGCACGGTCGTCCCCGAGGGTGGTCTTGGCCGAGGTAAGAGAACCGGCCAGGACGACGGCAGAAGACTTTTTGAGAAACTCACGTCGTCGGATCGTGTCGGGCATTGCGAGAAACTCCCGTGCCAGGGGGCGGCTGTCGTGGCGTCGGCCACGCGTCCACACGAACCACATTCTGCACAACCGGGCAGGCAAGTCAACCGATTCGGTAGCGCCAGTACTCCGGATCTCTGTGCCCTTCGAAGACGGCAATGACATCGTGCCTCAACCGATCGATAATCATCAAATACCGCCGTTCGTTCCCAATCATCGCAAACGCGAAGCCGAGCATCACCCCCAGCACCAGGAAGATCACCAAGACAACCATCGGCAGCATGACGGCCATGAGTTCAAGCGTCGACTGCGCGATTCGGCCGGCTTCGATTTCTCCCACGACGTGAAGCGGGTTGATCAGCCGCGGATGGGCCCAGAACATCCAGGCTACGAAGGCCGCCAGGCCCGCCAGGGTTGCGGACCCGACCAGGTTCCACCAACGGACCAAGCGTCGACGTTTTTCGACGAACGCGAGGTCCTTGTCGTCGATCGGTTCGGGCATATCGATCTTCCTTTATCCCAAGGGCTGATCGCGGTCGGATTCCCATTCCCTGACACGCGCATCTTCACGCTGCCGCGTCTCACCCATGAGACGCCTGCTCGTCTCCTGCTCTCAAAGCGTTCACCAGGAACGGCCAAACCGTCAGAATCACAGTCGACAGCACCACCACCAGCACGCCGAACGCCAGAATCGGTGTCGGCCAGGGGCGGCAGGTAAACCACATGCAGACCGCCCCGACCATGCCCTGGTAGAACACCAGGAACGACGAGGCGGCCCCGATATCGTGGGCCACCTGTTCGAGAACCAGGTGGTTGGCGAGGGGGCGGCTCAGGCCGATGCACATATTGGCGGCAGCCATCAAGGCCGCGAAGGCGAAGGGATGAATACTTCCCACGGCGAGAATTCCGAGGCCGGCGAGCAGGATGCCGGCGAAACTGATCGTCAGCAGCCGGTACTGCGACATCCTCGGCGCCAATCGCACGCACAGGCCGGCGCCCAGCGTGGCCGCCAGAGCATTCGCACCAAATAGACACGCGAAGGCAATCTCCGACAGAGAGAAGATCTTCTGGTAAACGATCGGCGAGAAGGCAATGAACCCGAACAGCGGACCGACCGCCAACCCCATCGTCGTGTTGGCGGCCACGAACCGGCCGTTCGCCAGCAGGCGGCCGTATCGCCGAAACGCATCAATGACCCCGCCGCCGGCCTCCAACTCGGCCGTTTCTCGATAGCCGAACGATAGGCAAAGCGAAACCGTCGCCAGGCTCGCCTGCACGCCGAAGATCCACCGCCACGAGCCGACCGCCATCACGCCCGCCCCGATCGCCGGCGCGACCATGGGGACGATCGGCATGACCACGCCGATGAAACCCAGCACCTTCTGCCGCACGGCCCCCTCGAATCGATCGCGGCAGATCGCCATGACCATCGTCGAAGGTGATGCGGCCCCGATCCCCTGAAGGATCCGAAAACCGATCAGTTGGACAGGATTCCGTGCCACAGAGCAGAGGATGCTCGACGCCACGAATACGATCAACCCGGTGATGAGCACGGGCTTGCGACCCGTTCGGTCCGAAATCGGCCCCCATACCAACAGGAAGATACTGAACGCCACGAACCACAGCACCAGCGACAGGCTGATCACGCTCTCGCTGGAATTCCACTGCCGGGCAATCGTGGGAATGGCCGACAGATACATGTCCGTGGCCAGCGCAGGCGTGGCCGTCAGCAAGGCCAGAAACCCGATGTAGGACCACTCCGCCCGATCGCTCATCTCCACGCTCTGTTTAGGCGTACTCGCCGTTCTGATGCCGCCCCCCCTCAGCATAAACGTTGAGGCAGGGGGTGGGAATGGGGAGCACAGGGCGGGCGGCGTCGTTCTCGTTCCACGCCCGCCGCGTTGCGGCGGGCGTGGAACGAGAAACTCGCTGAGGGGGTCGAGCCGTCAAACGTTGTCTCCACCGACACAAGGTCGGTGGCGGAATCCGATTTCTTCTGGGAATCGTGAAAGGGCATTTAGAATCATATTGTCGTCACGTTTTGCCCGTCACTCTCCGAGGCAACGCAATGGATCCAAACCTGTACGATCCACCAGTAGCCGCTACGTCAACCGTCAGGAGTGAGCTTTGGCGATCCCGGCTTCTGGTAGGGCTTGAGTGCCTCGAATCGATAATCGATCTCGGCGATCTCGTCCTCGGTCAATTGCAGCTCCGAAAAGATGGGGGATTCCGGAATGGTTCCACGGGGCCCGTATTGACGCGAGACCGTCGTCTCGAAGACGCCGCGTTTCTTCCAGAGATATAACTGGTAGCCTCGCAAGTCACCCGGATGGGTCCTGCTGAGGTTGATCATGAGGAGGAACTTGCTGTAGGCGTCGCGCAGGGCCGCCGGATCCGAGCCGCTCTTGTGCAACTCCCAGATGCGGGTGAGCACGTCGGCATAGATGGCCCGCTCGGTGATCAGGCCTTCCGCCCCCAGCCGCAACTCGTAGAGCCAGCCGTATCCGCCCCGGGCGCCGAATACTCGCCGGATCGGCGGCTTGGCGGCCACCAACTCCCGCATGCGGGCGATGACGGAACCGGCCTCCTCCTTCACGTAGCCGTAATTGGGAAACTCCTTGGCCAATTCGATCAGGAGTTGCGGGGAGGGGACCGGCCCCTTGTACGCCGTGCCGCCCGTCGTCTGGTGAAACACGGGCCGCTTCGTGACCGAGGCCAGGGCTCGCCAGTACTCGCGCATGTCGTCTTGCGTTTTGCCCGAGTCGGGTGGCCGCGAGATGAAGGCCGGCGGGGCCAACTTCTCGGCATGCCTGGCATAGACGAGCATTTCGTCGGTGTCTTTTCCCTGAACGCCAAGGCACAGGGCGGTCGTTCGAAGATTACGAGCCGTCTCGGCAAGCACCTCCATTCCCTGGAGCTTCTCGTCCATCGTGAGCAGATCGACGCTGTCGCCCGACTGGGGCCAGATCATGCCCGGACAGCCGCACCAGTCCATGTAACAGGCCTGCCGGGCAAGGGCGTCGTAGTCCACGGCGCCGGATGCAGTGAAGGGTGTCGACAGAATCAGAAACGGGCCCTGGATCCTGGGATCCGCTGCCGCACCTGTTTCGGCAAGCAGGCTCGCACCGAGTGACCGCTTCTGCAGGAAGGTGGTCGCAAGGGCGCCGGAGGCGGCGGCTGTCGTGACTCGGAGCATCCGTCGCCTCGTGATGCGTTTCTCTGTCGACATGATGTGTCTCCCGTTGGTGTGTGAGCAGGTTCTCTTGATTCTGACGTCGATTGCGAAACCGTCCGCCGCGTCCTCTCCCAAGACATTGGGCTCCCATCGGCCACGACTCCAGGCCCTCACTGTATTCGATCTTGGCCGCCCATAGCAAGTCGCCGGCCCACACAGTGGGCGATACGTCGTAGCCACGGGGGCAGCCCGTGGAGCAGAGTCATCCCCCCAACGTCAGCCCGCGAGGCGCGGCGGCACAACTCAATCCAGACGCCGTCCGGCCGTTGGGCCTCGACGCGCAACAAGATTCACTGCAACGCCTTACAGACTCTCATCAAGTCGGGGGGAAATCGTGGACCCCCGCCCCAAACTCTTGACAGCCGAGTTCCCCAGGGCGACCATGGAAGTCACCCGTCTGGGACGTTCTCTGGCTAGGACGGAAGAGGATTCGATGAACTATTCGAACGAGAAACAGCCGCGATCCGTCGGCGTTTTCTTGGAGGTTGGCCGCGCCGCCATGCGCAAGGTCGTCAGCGGCGTCATGGCCTTTGCGCACCAACGCGGCAACTGGAACGTCTTTCTTCCCGAGAGCCGCAGCAGCAGTTCGCTCGAATCGATGCTCGTCGGACGCTGGGACGGGGTGATCGTGGGGTTCGACGATCCGAACGGCCCCGACTTGCTGCGCCTGTCGGTGCCGCTGGTGGGAGTCGGCGGCGGCTACGGCTGGTTCCGTCCCGACATGAGTATTCCCTACGTGGGGACCGATAACACGGCCGTGGCGAAGCTGGCAGCCAGCCATCTGCTGGAACGCGGCTTTGTCCATTTCGCCTATTGCGGCTACAGTCCCACGCCCGTGAACGGCTGCTCCAAGAGGCGGGAAGAGGCCTTTCAGGAGGCGATTGTTGCGGCCGGTTACTCCTGTGCCATTCACAACGTGCCGGATACGGCCTCGGACACCTGGGAAAGGCTGTGCGGCGAATTGGCCCAGTGGCTCACCGGCCTGCCTCGCCCGCTGGGGCTCATGACCTGCAACGATTCGCGAGCCCTCCAGATCCTCGAAGCCTGCCGGATGGCGGGACTGCGCGTACCGGAAGATATCGCGGTGGTCGGCGTCGACAACGAGGAGGCTGTTTGCCCGTTCACCGATCCGCCGCTGACGAGCGTCGATCAAGGTGCTCAGCAGACGGGTTATGAGGCGGCCCTCCTGTTGGATCAATGGATGGACGGCGAGCCGGTGGCGCCCGGGAAGCGTTTGGTCTCGCCGGTAGGGATCGTCGCTCGCGGTTCAACCGAGATTCTTGCCGTGGGCGATGACGACGTGGCCGGGGCCCTGCGATACATCCGCGAGCACGCTTGCGAACGGATCGGCCTGGACGACGTCAGCCGAGCCATCAGTTCGACGAATGCCACCCTTCGCCGGCGGTTCAAAGCCGTCCTGGGACGCACCGTCCACGAGGAAATCCAGCGGGTTCGGATCGAGCGGGCCAAGCAACTGTTGGTCTCGACCGACCGGACCTTCCGGGAGATTGCCAGGCTGTCGGGATTCTGCTCGGTGCAGCACATGAGCACGCGAATCCGTCAGGCCACGGGGCAAACGCCGCGCGAGTATCGTCAACGCTATGCCACGCCGAAGTCGCAACCGGAGGTCGGCTGCTCGACGCCCTGACGAAGACGTGCCTTGATTCGTGCGGGAGGGACGGCCTCGCCTTTTAGTGTCCTTGTGCTGGACTTGTGCCCATGGTGCTCGCATGTTTTTGTGAAAGTTGGGTTGCCGCCCTTCCCCGCTTTGGAAAAAGTACTCGCCCATGCCGGAAGAACAACCGTCCGTCGATGGAACGTATCTGCCGCAGGCGAAACGGCGTGGACGTTTGGTCCCGTCTGCTCGAGTATTGGCCGTGGTGGTCGTCTTGCTGCTCGCCGTGGTTGGGGCGAGGCTCAGCGACGCAACCCGCGACGGCGCAGTGACCAACCTGCTGACGATCCTCGGCTGTTTTCTTGCCGCCATGGTGCTGCTTGTGTGGTTCCTGATTTTCAGCGGCTATCGGGCTCGCACGCGACTTCTCGTGCTCGCCGGTTTGACGGCGGCTATTGCCCTGGCGGGCGCCTTGTTCAAGGTCGATCACGTCAGTGGCGACCTCGTTCCCGTCTTCGCCTTTCGCTGGGCGTCTCCGCCGAATGAGATGCTGCCGATTCCCGAGTCGTCCGCATCGCGAGAAGACGCCGATCTGGCCACGACCACGGAGAACGACTTTCCCCAGTTCCTTGGCCCGAATCGCGATGCAACGGTCAGCGGAATCACGCTCTCTCGCGATTGGACGCGAAACAAGCCTCGCCAACTCTGGCGGCGGTCCATCGGGGCGGGCTGGTCGTCTTTCGTCGCAGTGAACGGATTCGCCCTGACGCAGGAACAACGCGGCGATCTGGAGATGGTCACTTGCTACAAGGTGGAAACCGGAGAGCCCGTTTGGGCCCAGAGTGTCAAAGCGCGCCACGCCACGCTTGCCGGGGGTGTGGGGCCTCGCGGCACGCCCACGATCCACGAGGGGAAGGTCTACACCTTGGGGGCCACGGGAATCCTGCATTGTCTGAATGGCGCCGACGGAACCGTCCTTTGGAGCGACGACCTGCTCGCACGATACGGTGTCCGGCCCGGCGAAGACGAAAAGGGTGTTGCCTGGGGGCGTTCTTCCTCCCCCCTGATCGTCGACGACCTGGTCGTCGTCTCGGCCGGCGGTCCCGCCGGTGGGCGCTGCGTATCGCTGGCAGCATTCCAGAAGAGCACAGGCGAGTTGGTGTGGGAAGCGGGAGATCGGCAAGTGAGCTATTCGTCTCCCATGCTGGGCACGCTGGGCGGCGTGCGGCAGGTTCTGTCGGTCAATGAAGACAACATTTCCGCCCACGACCCAACGACTGGAGCAGTGCTGTGGACTCACGATTGGCCCGGGGGAAGCACGTCCACGCCCAACGTTTCCCAGCCGGTCGTGTTGAGCAAGGATCGGGTTCTTCTTTCCAAAGGATATGGAGGCGGTGCGCTGCTGCTTCATATCGAGCGTGCCGGAACGGGCCCGTTCCAGACCCGCGAGGTATGGCGTACGAAACGGTCCTTGCGGACCAAGTTCACCAACGTGGTTGTGCGCGAAGGTTACGTCTATGGCCTGTCGGACGGGATCCTCGAATGCGTCGACTCGGAAACCGGTACTCGCCAATGGAAACAGGGACGCTACGGCCACGGCCAGCTCTTGGGGGTCGGTCCGCTGTTGCTCGTGCAGGCGGAATCGGGCGACGTGGTGATGGTCGAGGCAATGCCGACCGAGTCCAAAGAATTAGGGCGTTTCACCGCGTTCGAGGATATGACCTGGAACAATCTCTGCCTCTACGGGCGTTTGCTGCTCGTTCGAAACGCCGGGGAGGCGGCCTGCTTCGAACTTCCCCTCGATGAGGCGGTGTCTGGAGAGATAATCGCCGAGGAATAGGGAACAAGACGGCCGAATCCTTGGTTTTGAAGGCCGTTTCCCTTGTCCCTGCGCTTTTCACGTAAAGCTTTGCAGCGATTTTTTATGTTGGCGCGCCGCTGCCGGGCAGCGTATCTTGTGGGATGAATCAGAAGTAGTTCACCCACCTCTTGGAAAGGCGGTAATTCCATGTCCGAAATCAATCGGCGCGGTTTCCTCCAGCGTACTCCAGCGGCGGCACTCGGCCTGGCCGGCGGCGTCACCGTTCTGGCCAATCCTCGGTCTGCCCGTGCAACCCCGGCCAATGACCGGCTCGTGCTGGCCATGATCGGCGTCGGCGGAGGCCGCGGGCACTCGCTGGCCACGGGATTTCTCGAACGCGGCGATTGCGAGATTGCCTATATTTGCGACGTGAATCGCGCGTTGCACGAGCCCCGAGCGAAGGACTATGTCACACGCCAGGGGGGCAAGGTGCCCAAGTGCCTCCAGGACTTTCGCGAGATGCTCGGAGACGCTTCGGTCGACGCCGCGGTGATCGCCACGACGCCGCACTGGCACGCCCTGGCCACCATCCTCTGCTGCCAGGCCGGCAAGGACGTCTATTGCGAGAAACCCCAGAGCCACAATCCCTGGGAAGGACGCCAGGCGATCCGGGCCGCTCGCAAGCACGACCGCATCGTTCAGATCGGCACGCAGAACCGCAGTGCCCCCTACAACTTGGCCGCCAAGCAGTACCTCGAAGAAGGTAAACTGGGCAAGGTGCACCTTTGCCGCGTGTTTGAGCAGACCTACGAATCCAACTTCAAGTGGGGACCCGACACCGACCCGCCCGCAACGCTCGATTGGGAGATGTGGAACGGCCCGGCCCCGGCCCGCAGGTACAACACGGCCATCCATACCCGGTGGCGCAAAATGTGGGACTATGCCGGCGGGCAGATGTCCTACCAGGGGATTCACCAGATCGATCTGGCCCGCTGGCTCTGCGGCGTCGACTATCCCAGCAGCGTCTACTGCACGGGCAAGCGTTTCAGCGAAGGCGACGCCGAAACGCCCGACACGCAGTTGGCCACCTTCGAGTTTCCCGACTTGCTGATGACGTACGAACAGACCGAGTTCACGCCTTACATGCTGAGGAGCGACCCCGGGATTCGAAACGGCGACATCTTCCCCCATTGGCCTCAAAACGGCACGCGGATCGAGCTCTACGGCGAGGAGGGCATGATGTGTGTGGGCCGGATGGGCGGCGGCTGGCAGGTCTTCGTCCGCACTAAGGACCGGCAGCCGGTGATCAAGGACCAGATGTACGGCCGCTATCCCGATCCCGACCACAAGGCGAACTTCGTCGAATCGGTGAAGACTCGCAAGCGGCCCAACGCCGACGTCGAAGAGGGGCACCGCAGCATCCTCCTGGTCCACTATGCCAACATCAGTTGCCGGCTCGGCGGCCGGACGCTGCAGATCGACCCGAAGACCGAGCACATCCTCGACGATCCCGAGGCCATGAGACTCTTCAGGCGAGAGTACCGCAAGCCCTGGGTGGTCGAGGAGGTGGTCTAACGCGGATTGTTCATGGGTGGCACGCTACGCCGTTAACCGAAATTCATGACGTTGGCTCTTAAGTTTTGTAGCCGTCGCGATTTGTTGTTTGGTTGCATTGGTGATTTGTGGGGCCCCGATGTGTTCGCGTTTCTTCTTTCGTGGATAGCTGCGACTGGTTTTGGCCCCTGTTCTCTGGTAGT
>Ga0209723_1000530_pt1 | contig 70263 bp, 72 predicted proteins | sample BiotimSIPDNA_2_FD_185750 | JGI IMG/M metagenome (GOLD analysis project Ga0209723, IMG submission 185750) | Anaerobic biogas reactor microbial communites from Washington, USA - Biogas_R2 time_0 SIP DNA (SPAdes) (version 2) | ecosystem: Engineered > Bioreactor > Anaerobic > Unclassified | place... | reverse complement strand
AACCATAACCTTAATCGGAGAAAACATGAAAACCACAACAATAAACCTGCATCCCCCATCCCAACCATTATACCATTCAAGCATACTAGTCTACGACAATCCAATTCAGATAACAGCAGATCAAGTAACAATATCAAACTTCACAATAACATCTGACAGCGGCATAATCACAATACATGGTATAGGAAATAAAGTAATTGACAACTACCTAAAAACTTCTATAGCAACATATGGAAACGAAACACAAGTCGCCAACAATGAATTCGACAATGGATCACTTAATGTAAATGGATACAACAACACAATAGCAAATAATACACTAATTGAAAGCGTAATTACTTTCACAGGATCCTGGAATAAAGTCTTAAACAACTCGTTAATCAAAAATCCAATAGATAACCCCAAGTATTATGAAGAGGGAATCCTATTGACTGGTTCAGAAAACCTGATAATGGACAATAAATTGGTTAACTGCAGCATTTTCTTGGAAGCCAATAGCAACGATAACACCATAGCAAAAAATAACTGCCTCGACCTTAGGATCTCAAGATCTAGCGACAACACAGTTACAGCCAATTATATAGATAGAATCTTGGGTTTTGTGGGAAACTATAACACTTTTCGCGGCAATTATATGGAAGGGCTTCGTTTAGGTTATTATAAAATGGATACGCCTAACAACATATTTTATGAGAACATCTTTAACTTTACGCTAGACAAATTACACATTAACAATAGTATGAAAGTTTCACTTATTATGGATAATGGATCAATAGGGAATTACTGGCACACCTGTCAAAACACTACTACAGATGCCCCTTACGTCATCTATCTCACCTCAGAATACAGTATACTAACAATATTTTATGGAGTAGGTAACATAGACAATTATGAGTTAACATTAACTGACCGATACCCTCTTACAACAGTACCTAACATATCAGAAATTCAAGTACAGCTTCCGCAGTGGGTATTTTCATCGTCAAATTCAGAAACAGAAAACTCAGCTGATATGTTATCCATAATCGGAGTTACTGTTATAATTACCTTGATAGGTACATTTTTAATAATCTTTGCAAGGATAAAATGTTTAAAAAATAAATGCTGTGTTGAATGACTGAAAGTTATCCTTGAGTTAATTTTGGGGTAATTGTCTTCCTCTTTTGATTTAGGGCTCAATTCAGGTTCATTTTCATGAACAGGTTATAAATTGAAGCCTTCAACAGCAGCTCTTTAACGATGTTTGGCCACTTCACCGCACAAATATACTCGCCAAACATCCGCTTCAAACACGAAAACGCAGACTCAACCATCCAACGATAACCATAACCCCTCTCTTTTCGCCACCCAGAATTGCCAAGCTGCTCCAAAACAGCAAACCTACGAGCCATACATCCATCCGCTTTCCCCGAAGAGTTTCTGCGCACCCTAATCAGCGGCTCAACATTCATTCCAGCAGCAAAGTAAAAATTCGCATCAGAATCATACGCGCCATCTCCAATAACGCGCCGCAGATCAGCCACATTAGCACTACTTCTAACCAGTTTACCAAACATTTTGCCGTCACCAACGTCTTCCTTGGTTACTTCAATAGCTAAAATCTGCTTAGTCTTCACGTCAACGGCAATGTGAACCTTAATAAAGCCACGTTTAACCTTCCACTTCTTATGCATCCACTCTCCTCTGTTAGATACTTTGATACCGCCTAAATCCACAGCTATAGTAACATCTTTGCCCAAATCGACAGATGATGCTAAGTCGACTTTCATCTTTGCAATTCTCCACCAGATAGTAGTGTAGTCTGGTGCTTTGAGTCCGTCAACGTATTGGCACAGGCCTCTCATGAAGCCTTCCAGTTGTCTGTAGGGTAAGACATAGGCATGTACGACCGCTAAGAGTTTGATGAATGATTCTGGGTAGCGGTATCTGCCTCCTTCTTTACCGTCATTCATTGTTTTTAGTTCTCTTTGCCAGTTTGCTACGAAATCTAAATCGATGAAAATTAAGCCCCGTTTTACCAACGCTTCATTGTAGCCTTTCCAATCTCTTAAATCACTCATAAACAAGCGTTTTGCACAGAACTAATATTTAAGTCATTCAACACAGCAAAACAAAGAAAAATAATAAGAATGCCTATTTTACAGGAAACGCTGTAGGCATCTGTTTTTACTAAGTGTATTACTCTGTTAATTTGATGACCTAAAAATGGGGCAACAAAGTTAATGATATCTAGCTAAGGAATGAATAAAAAAACGATAGCTTAGACCAAAAGTAAGTTTGTAATGCAACATGTTACAAACAACAATGCGCAGATAAATTAAACAGGATCTATGAACTTAAAAAAAGGCTATCTTGATGCAAAAAGACGGGTTTAAACAGTTTATCGGATACGTTTAGGACAGCTTTTACAGAATTTTATAACCAATAAGTCCAAGTCAAGTTCTAATTGGATATCCTCAAAAAGTATACACTATATACACGATTATCGAGTTATACAATATGAATAGACTTAGCTAATTTTTGTTGGATGTTATTTGTTCTTGCTTTGTAACTTCTTAAATACAACTGAAGGTATAGAACGCGGGGTGTATTTATTGAAATATAATAAGTCTACATTCAGCCATTTTCTACTTCTTTTAGCAGTAGTTATTGTTGGCTTAATGTTATGTTTCCCATTGGAACTATCTATGGCACAAGAACCTAATGATGCATCTGGCGTGTTCAGCAGCGTGGTTGTGGATTCTGTGGGATTTTTGGGTTCTGGTTCAGCATTAATATTGGATTCAAATAATAATCCTCATCTGAGCTACTATGATAGCGAAAATGGTCACCTTAAGTATGCACACTGGACAGGTACGCAGTGGACTAAAACAACGGTTGATTCTAGCAACATTGTAGGAACATACTCCGCAATAGCTTTAAACTCAAATGGTTACCCTTGCATAAGCTACTATGACATCTTAAATGGTGACCTAAAATATGCACAGTGGAACGGCGAAAGATGGCGAACCCAAATTGTTGATATGCAAGGTAAAGTCGGCCAATTCTCTTCGTTAGCACTTGATTCAAACGACAATCCTCGAATTAGCTACTACGATGAGACAAATCATCGGCTTAAATATGCCCATTGGACTGGTTCAAGCTGGTCAATGCAGATTGTAGATTCAGGTAAAGTGGGGCAATATTGCTCTCTGGTACTTGATTCATACGGTAATCCGCATATTAGCTATTATGATGCAACACATGAATCATTAAAATACGCATATACAAACGGTACCAGCTGGGTGCTTCAAACTGTCGATTCATCTTCTAAAGTCGGCATAGGTACATGCCTTGCACTAGATAGCAAAGATATGCCGCATATCAGTTATATTGACAACTACTGGGAACACGCTAAATACGCCCGTTACAATGGGAATCAATGGATTATTAGCCAAGTCTATTCGGGTAATTACGGCTTCTTTGCAGGATCAGCTTCAACACTATGTTTAGATTCAAAAGATATGGCACATATCAGCTTTCAAGACACACTTGACTACAAGTTGTTTTACGCTACCCGTTCCGGTGATGACTGGAACATAAAAATTGTAGATTCCACTGGGAATGTAGGCGCTTACCCCTGTCTTAAAATAGACACTGATGAACAACCGCATATCAGCTATAATATCGAGGAGGGAAACCGTTTGAAGTATGCCAGCGCGGCGTCTAACTTAGATTCCGATGGGTTACTTGGAGAGGGCTCAAACCGAACTGAAACACCAACACAAACAATACCTATCTCTGACTACTTCTACCTGATACTCATTGGTTCAATTACAGCTGCGATTGTTATTTTAACAGTTATTATTTTAAGGAAAAGAAAAATAAAATAAGAAAATAGGAAACTGGTTAAAAGTCCCAATTCTATGTCAAAGAAGGAGAAATAGCCATCTATAAGCTCGTTTAGAACCGAAAAATTCACTTTATAGAGTGAGAGAGATAAATAATAAGGAAGATGTTATGTAGAGAATTTGGTGCGGTCGCCGGGATTTGAACCCGGGATCATTAGCTTGGAAGGCTAAAGTCCTAAACCAGACTAGACGACGGCCGCACATGCTTAGTTGTCAGAGAGATAGATTGGGTTTTTAATAAACATTTCAGAGCATCAATACTTCGCAGATGATATGGAACTTCCACAATCAGGGTAACCAAAACAAGTACTGTTCCGTTATTGGAACAAAACGTTCCTTGAATAGAACTTAAAACAAGATTTTCTCTAATCTACATCAGTGAAAAGAATGAATAGAAATCTTGCTCTCAGGTTTACTTTGGTACTTATCATAGTTTTAACTGTTCCAACGATTATCCACTATAACATCGAGAACAGGATACTCAGTGGAGAAATTATGGAGCTCCAAAAAGAACTTACCACACTAAAAACAGCAAATCTATCAGCTTATTTAGGTGTAACTGAAATCCCCCCACAATCGCATCAGATTTTGGGCAGCAAAGATAGCCATCTATGGATTACTGGATGGGTTTTTAATTCTGGCGGAGTCAAAGCATCAAATGCAGGGTTGAGAGTGTTAGCGTTTAATGAAACAAACGTTGCTGTACTAAATGTCACCGTTCCCATTGTTCCTGATCGAACATTTTCTACTGCGCTTAATGAATCGCTTGTTCCTGCGGTCCCATATTGGCTCCCAGATGCTATTTCATTAATCGATCTTGAATACGGAACTGTGTTTAGCCAAGAGAATGTGACCGTCCGCTTCAGCATATTTCATGAAGGTATTTTTCCAAGCAGTACCAGATATGAGATAATACCTATCTGGGAAAACAATGAATAAATAGCTACTAAATGGTGGAGTAGAAGGCGATTAACTATTTACTCTAAAATATTGTTCTGCATATAGATATTTTTGTAAGGCAATGGAATGGTATATCTTTGACTAATATTAACTGCTTTATGATCACGATGAGTCAAGACAAAACCGCCGCCAAATCATCTACCAAAGACGCAAAAAAAGCAGATAAACCTAAAAAAGATCTACACAAAGTCACCAGCGTCAGCAAAATGCGTATCCTAACTAAAGACGCTAAACAAATGGTTAACGGTCCATATTATTGTCCTAAATGCCGAAAAGAACTCTTACAAATTTATGCAGATATAAAAAATAAGCAAGCCTTTGCTGTCTGTAAATGCGGACTTGAATGGAACTTAACGTATGCACCAGTTTTTCAACCTGTAGATTACTACAATAAATTTAGAGACCTCTGGAAAAAACAAAGTTACGGCATAATTAAACAAAAATAGAGTTAATGCTATAATTAAAATAAAAAAAGTAAGAGCTCAAAAGAGTAAAAGCCTAATACTGAAAGCCGGATAATGGTTTTAGTTAATAATTAAAGACATATTATTCTGCAATACATAACTAAAAAAAACCATAAGTCCATAAGTAACATACATGTTTTTTATCGGTTTGAAAGACACCAAACTATTGCCTTTATCTACAAAACTTTTTTCATGGAACTTAAAAAAGCGATGCTTCTCAGTTACTCAATAAAGGTTATGTAAAGTTTGTATGTTGTTTATGGACTTATGGAAAAAAAATGAATCTAAATAAGTAGAAAGGCTTAGAAAGCATCTGCGATTCTATTACAAGCTTCGATTATGCGCTCTTTTGGCTGTGTGAAGGTTATCCTTGCGTACCCTTCCCCATGCTTTCCAAAGCCAATACCAGGTGTTACAGCAACGCCAACGTCCAATAGTTTAGTTGCAAACTGCATTGAATCTCCGTTACAGTTAACCCAAACATAGAAAGTAGCTTTTGGTTTCTCGCATTTGTAGCCTATTTTGTAAAGAGTATCTACGAGTATGTCACGCCGCTCCTGAAGAATTTGGTTGTTATTCTTTAGAAAATCTGGCGCAGCTCTACTAGTGTAAGCCTGCAAAGCCTTAACAGCAGCTTTTTGTGTATAAACTGGTGGACCCGAATCAATCTGTGACTTTATTTTAGTTAACCCTTCCACAAGCTGTTTGTTCCCAGCTGCAAAACCGATACGGTCACCTGTCACATTAAATGTTTTTGATAACGAATTAAATTCTATTGCTACATCCGTGGCGCCGTCGATTTCTAAGATACTGGGAGCAGTATAGCCATCATATGTGACTTCTGAGTATGCATTATCATAACAAAGTATTATGTTGTTGTCTTTAGCAAAGTTTACTGCCTCTTTTAGGAATTTTTTGTCAACTGTTGCCGCTGTTGGATTATTTGGGTAATTGAGGAACAACATTTTCGCTTTTTGAGCATCAATGGCTTCGAAATCAGGGCGAAAACCGTTTTTCTCTAGTAAAGGCACAGGTACTGATGTTCCATCGCATAGAATCGTACTGCCGTTGGCATAAACGGGATAAGAAGGATCAGGCACGAGCACTTGGTCCCCTGGATTAATAAATGCGCGAGCAATATTTGCTATACCTTCTTTGGAGCCTAAAAGTGTAACAACTTGATCTTGCGGCAAATCAACGTTAAAGCGTTTCTTATACCATTCAGAGACAGCCATTCTGAATTCAGCTTCACCATGACTAAAAGAGTAATTATGATTCTTCAGATTAGCAACTTCAGTTTTAAGAGCTTCCACAACAAAAACTGGAGGGGGCAAATCTGGATCACCTATACTTAGGGAAATTAAGTCTACACCTTCAGCTTTCTTTTTATTTATAAGTGATTCAATTTCAGCAAATAGATAGGGTGGTAACCTCTTGATTCTTTCTGCATATTCAAATTTCATTTTTTTATATCTCCTTGAATAGTCTTCCTTCGTATACTTTATCAGCTGCTCCACTCAAAAGCAAAATAGCCCCGATTTCAACTTGAAGATCACCGCCGAGTAGATGAACTGTAACCGTGGTACCTACTTTGCCAAGTCTATTAGCTGCAGCTACAGCTGCACATGTTCCAGTACCACAGGCAAGAGTTTCTCCGCAACCGCGCTCCCAAACTCGAAGTTTCATCTCATTTGAGCTTATGACTTGAGCGAATCCAACGTTGGTGCGTTTTGGGAAAAAAGCATTATTTTCAATGAGTGACCCAATAATGTTAACTGGAAAGTCGTCAACGTTCACGAATGTTACGCAGTGAGGATTACCTAAAGACAGACAAGTTACTCTGTAGGTTTCACCATTTACTGTAAAGTTTTCATCTACACAATAACCATTACCCTTCATGGGTAGAGAAGATCGTTCCCAGTTAGGAGCACCCATATCCACCTTTACTGAGCTGACTTCGTCGCCATTCAATGTTAGCCACACATTTTTTTTCCCAGCTAATGTTTCAACCGAAAATTCAGTTTGAGTAACTATACCATTTTCATAACAGTATTTGCTGAAGCATCTAATACCGTTCCCGCACATTTCAGCTTCGCTTCCGTCAGAGTTGAAGATTCTCATTTTTACTGGGGCAACACTTGAATTACAAACAAGTAGTAGACCATCAGCACCCACAGAAAACCGTCTTTCACAGAGGCATTTCGCTAATCTTGAAGCATATTCTCCGTTGATACTGTTGTCTCTGTTGTCTACTACAATGTAGTCGTTGCCTAATCCGTGCATCTTCCAGAAACGAATCAAGATTCACACTGCACCTTTTGACTAGAAACAAGGTCTCCTAATTGCTCGCGGTTTCTAATAGGTATTGATTTTCCTTGTCGAATTAAAACTTCAGCAGCTCGGGGTCTTGAATTATACTGTGAACTCATACTAAATCCATAGGCGCCAACATTAAGTACAGCTAACAAGTCACCTTCTTCAACTGTAGGTAGCTTGCGTTCTTTAGCTAAAATATCACCGGATTCACATAACGGACCAGCTACATCATAAGTCTCTTTATCAGATTCATCCAGTTTATTGGCCACTAAGATTTGATGATAAGAACCGTACATTGTTGGTCGTAGTAGTGTATTGAATCCAGCGTCTACACCGATGAATTTACGAGAAGGTGTAACCTTAACTGTATTTACGGTTGTGAGCAATATACTGGAGTCACAAACTAGATAACGACCTGGCTCTACGAATAAGAAGGGTTTACCTAATCCGTAATCCTTAACTTTATTCTTAAAAAGCTTCACTACTTTAGAGGAGAATAATTTTAAATCAAATTCTTTATCTTCAGGTTTGTATGGAACACCGAAGCCCCCACCAATATCGATGAACTCAAAGTTGATACCTACCTCTTCATGTACCCTTTTAGCTATACGTAGCAACTTATCCACTGCTTTAACGTATGGTTCAACATCCAATATGCCTGATCCTATGTGCATATGAATACCGAAACGTTCCACTCTGGCGCGCTCTGCTATAGCATATGCTTGAATTACTTCTTCCTCCCAAAGTCCAAATTTGGATTCTGGACCAGCTGTAATGCAATGGTCGTGATGACCAGCACCAAATTCAGGATTTACACGAACAGACAAAATATGGGGAACTGCAATCTTTAGGAGTCTATCAAGTTCAGATTGGGAATCGACATTTATAGTGACACCTGCATCAGCAAGCATTTTTAATTCGTCATTGCGTACACTAACACCTGTAAATAGAATACGGTCAGGTGTAAAGCCGCTACTCAACGCCATAAATACTTCTCCAGGGCTGACTGTATCCAGGTAAGCACCTTGTGACTGGAGAATGCGAAGAACTGTGAGGTTTGTGTTTGCTTTGGCTGCGTAGTATATTCGAACATATTTGTAGTTGTTAAGTAAGGCTGTGTATAGGCGGTTGTAGTTATCTTGAATTCGTTTTTCGCTTAAGACATAAAGTGGAGTGTCATACTTTTCAGCTAGTTCTTTGACTGAGAAACCATCAAAGAACAAAGCGCCTTTACGATTTTCTAATGGGTCACTAAGCTTCTTCTTTACCATTTTCTACACCAACATGAGTTAAGTTAGTAGTTTGTAAATTAGGCTAAGCCTTTAGCCACAAATAATTCTGCACTCAGTATTCCGCCGCCTGCAGCTCCACGTATAGTATTATGGCCAAGACACATGTACTTGAAAGTCATAATTGGATCCTTACGTATCCTACCGACTACAGCACTCATTCCACAGCCAGAATCTCGATCAAAACGGGGTTGTGGTCTATTCTTTTCGTTTCTGACAATTATAGGATGCTTCGGAGCTGAAGGCAACAGCAAATCTTGAGGTACACCTTTGAAGTTGATGAATGCTTCCTTTATTTGTTCAAGTGTTGGGTCTTGATCTAGCTTTACGAAAACAGATTCTAAATGTCCATCTTTAACATTAACGCGATTGCAGCTCGCACTTAGTTTAAGATCTGCGTTTTCCACACACTCCCCGTTGAAGCACCCAAGTATCTTTAAAGTTTCAGCTTCCATTTTCTCTTCTTCACCTGAGATAAATGGAACTACATTGTCGATAATATCCAAAGAGGGCACTCCAGGATATCCTGCACCGCTTAAAGCTTGCATAGTAGAGACAACGATTTGCTTTAGACCAAACTGCATTAACGGCTTCAATGTTAATACCAATTGAATTGTGCTACAGTTGGGGTCAGTTGTGATAAAACCTTTCCAACCACGTATTTTTTGTTGGAGTCTGATTAATTCAGCGTGATCAGAGTTAATTTCGGGTACAATTAAAGGGACATCTTGTTCCATCCGATGAGCACTAGCTTTACTAAAAACCGGATACATAGCTCCGAACTCAGCTTCAACTGGACCGGCTAAATCACCTGGCAGAGAGGAGAAAACTAAGTGTACATCACCTGCGTTTTCAACTGACTCAACATCTGCATTAACAACCGACATCTCAGCTATTTCATCAGGTAAATCAGTTTCCATGAGCCAGTTACAAGCGTCTTTGAATTTTTTTCCTGCTGACCGCTCTGAAGCTGCAAGAACCTCAATTTCGAACCAAGGGTGACCCTGTAGAAGCTGAATATACCTTTGCCCCACAGCACCGGTGGCACCTAAAATTGCTACTTTACGCTTATGTATCATGACTTTTTTCTTCCTTTGACTGGTTCATTTTCTCAATACTTGATAAAAAAGTTAATGGTGAATTTATGTTCAAGATAACCCCAGCACATCTGCCATAGTGTAAAGTTTTGGAACAGTTTGTTTACTTAGCCATTCTGCAGCGTAAACAGCACCTTGTGCAAACACATTTCTAGAAAAAGCGGTATGTTCAATCCTTAACATTTCGTATGGCCCAGCAATAACCAAATCATGGATTCCCGGAACCCCTCCAGCGCGTAGTGATGTTACCTCTAGTTCTTCTTTCTGACGTGGACAGATACCTTCTCTACCGGTCACAGTTCTTGAGTATCCGCGTAAAGTTGATATTATTTCGCAAATTTTCTTTGCTGTACCACTCGGAGCATCCTTCTTTCCAGTGTGATGGATTTCATTTATACTGAAATCGTATTCTTCAGGAAAAGCCTTAAGTTGCTCGGCTAGTTTGAACAGGATGTTAACGCCTACACTATAGTTAGGTGAAAATACAGCAGGAATTTTACCTGACAGTGATGATACAATTTGCAGATTTTGTTCTGTGGTGAAACCTGTAGTACCGAGAACTATTCGTTTTCCAAGTTCAGCTACTATGGGGATGCTAACGAGGTCAGCTTTGGGAGTGGTGAAGCTAACAAAAACATCGGCGTCCATTACTGCTTGACTCAAGTTATCTGAACTTTGAATGGTTATGTCAGAGTCACTTACACCTAGGTTACGGAGGTTTTTGCCTATCCATTGGCTATTTGGAGCCTCTGTTGCACCCACGATTTTGTAGCCCTTTGCAGTTGCTTCAGCAACGATTGCTCTACCCATCCTGCCGGCTACACCGGATACACATAACTTAAGCATAATATAGCCCCTCTATGTATTTGGGATTGTATAATCGGTCTTGTAAGTCAACACCAAAATAATCGGATATTGGCTCTAGTACCTGTGGATTTGACTCGTAAATTTTACGAACATTTGTTAGAACCAAATCTACACCATTCCGAGTCATCTTGCCTAAAGGCTGCCTACAAGGGCCTGACGGCATACCCAATATATTCATCAGTGTCTTATATGCAAGTGGATTACGAGCCTTACAGACTACTGGTCCATAAGGTGATGGTTCCTGGGTTTTCACTGTCACTATATTGAAAAGGGGCTGTAGTGCCTGTGCTAAAACATTAGCAGATTCTTTATCACCATCGAGAAGATAGTGCACCATATCTGAAACTGTACGAGGGGCAACATTTGAGGCAACTGATATTACGCCGCTTGCAGCAATCTCTGGAGAAGCCATTAATGTTAATGTTTTATCATCGTCACCACTGAGTATGTCAAAGTCTTCCCCGCAGAATTTTCTAGTTAATTCTGAGTTTTTCAGATCACCTGTTGCTTCTTTTACGCAGCTAACATTGGGATATTGTGCATGTAAGATTGCGATGTCCTGAGGGAGAAGTTGTGTACCGGTTCTCCCCGGAATAATGTAGGGGATAACTTGTACGTCTGGAAACTTGCTTGCAATAGGCTCAAGGTATTCGCGACGTATTTCAAGCGAGCTAGGACCATTATAATAGGGGTCGACAAGTAAAACGGCATCTACACCAGCATTTCTTGCATGTTCAGTACCTTCAATTGATTCTTTTGTTGAATTACTGCCTGTACCTGCTATTGTATGAACTTTCTTCTGGGCAAAGACACATGTTTTCTCTATTACTTTGCTGTGCTCAAACCAATCCAAAGTTGGACTTTCACCTGTGGTTCCAACTGCCAATATGCCTTTGACACCGTTTTTTATTTGAAAGTCTATCAAATTGTGTAAACCGTCGTAGTCGATTTGACCATTTTGAGTCATAGGTGTTATTAATGCAGTATAACATCCGCTGAATATTGTCAATTTTTTATGCCTCGTCATCACTAAAAAAAAGGCAACGAATATTTAAACATTACGTTTAACATAATTTTTTTACGAAAACCGTAAAAAGTAACAAATACAACAAATACATTAAGCAAAAAAATAACTATTACCAAGCCTTAACTAGAGTGATTGTATGGAGCCAAAGTATAAGCAGTAAAAAATCCATCGACAGAACCATAAATTCTTCTAAGATAAACAACTACGTCATCCACACTTACCGCGGTAGGAATAATCTTGCAATAATTATCCGGACGCACCAAATCCATAAGGCCGCCAGACTGAATTTTAACAACCTTTAAAAGCAGCCTACGGGAACCACAAACAAAAACAGCAATATCTCCATTACGGGGATTACCTTTTCTTATATCAATTGTTTTTAAACCTTGACTTAACCAATCAAAGACTTCTTTTTTTGCCAAAAATAACGGCACAGCTAAACCACAAAAAATTTTTTAACAGAACCCAAAGATAAACTTTGGGTCAAAAAGGATTAACTTCAAAATGAAAAAAGTGGATGTAGAAAACGCATAAGGATATTTGAGGTTACCCTTTGCCTTTCTCTTCTTTACCGAAGTACTGAGTCCATTTCAGCTTGCGTGCATCACGTTTGAATGCTAAGCTGCTCTTCTTGCATTTACTAGAGTCGAACCATAGAATTGAGCCATCGCTTTTCACGAACATCATGCCTGTGCCAGCTGGGAAATCAGCACCACAGAACGAACATTTTCTCGGTTTTGGCATGACAAATTCTCCAATAATTTTATCTTGTGATCTTCTTTGCTTCGCGCTCAGTTTCGCGTAACATTAGGATATCTTGAACACGAATTGGACCTTTAACGTTGCGTGTGATGATTCTACCTTTGTCTTTACCTTCCATTATTCGGACACGTACCTGAGTAATTTCGCCAGTTACACCTGTCCGACCAATGATTTGTATGACTTCTGCGGGAATTTGCTCGTCGGTTACTTCTCTACTCATTACTGAGTTCCTCGTTTAACTTGATCGATACGAGTAACAATTTCTTTGATTAGACCTGCCGCTTCGCCTTCTCGCATAATGCATGCCGCTGCACAAGGAACATCGATACCTATTGATTTACCTAGTTGTTCTTTACTTGGAACAAAAACATATGGAATTTTTCGTTCGTCGCATAATAATGGTAGATGGGCGATGACTTCTGGAGGATCAACATCTTCAGCGATAACCACAAGTTTAGCTTGTGAGCGTTCTACAGCTTTTGTAGCTTCATTTGTTCCTTTCCTAACTGATCCTGATTTTGAAGCAATCGTTAGGGCTTCATAGGCTGCATCTACGAGTTCTTTCGGTACTTCATATTTTACATAAAATGGTTTTGACATATTAGCCTCACCCTTTTAAGGCACAAACTTATCAACACTTCCTATTTAATAACTTTTCTACTACAAAACTGTAGACCATTCCTTTTGTGCAAAACGTAATCCAGAAAGATTTAAATAAACTGTTACGGTCACGTACATGTTTTTCGAGAGGGGAATCGCGTTTGCAAAAATTGGGTAGAGTTATAAATGTATCTCCTTCAGGAAACGCCATAGTAAAAATAGATAAGCCCCCGAAACTCGGCACCGAAGTTTTTGATGAAAATTTTAATACTGTTGGAAAAATTTTTGATATAATAGGTCCAACCACAGCACCTTATGCAGTAATTAAAACAATAATTAGTGAACCAACTAAACTTAAGGATAAACCAGTCTACTTGCTTCTCTCGAAAACTAAAAGGGAGCAAAAGAGAAAATGAGCAGAGATAGCAAGTTACATGTACCGGTAGAACAAGAGCATTTAACAACAAAAACTGAACCGGCAAAGATTCAGTCATGTCCTGAGTGTGGAAGCACCCGACTTATGAGAGATTATGAATGTGCTGAAATAGTCTGTATGGATTGTGGTTTTGTCGTTCAACAAAAAATCGCTGATCGAGGACCAGAATGGCGCGCATTTGACGACGATCAGAGGTCTAAAAGAACACGAGTTGGTGCGCCCTTAACATATACGATTCACGATAAAGGTTTATCAACCACTATTGATTGGCACGATAGAGATGTTTATGGAAAAAGTCTTTCACCAGGACAAAAAGCACAGGTTTATCGTTTAAGAAAATGGCAAAGACGGATCAGAGTATCAGATGCAACAGAAAGAAACTTAGCGTTTGCCCTTTCTGAAATCACAAAAATGTCAAATAACCTTAATTTACCGAAAAACATTCTTGAAACTGCATCAGTAATTTATCGGAAAGCAGTAAAAGAACGGTTAATAAGAGGAAGGTCAATTCAAGGAGTCACTTCAGCGGCACTGTATCTAGCCTGCAGACAATGCGGCTTACCCAGAACTCTTGATGAAATTTCTCAGGCATCCGCAGTAAACAAAAAAGAAGTTGGAAGAAGCTACAGATTCCTAATCCGAGAACTTAATTATGTGATTCCCCCTCTACGACCAAGCCAGTATATAACAAAGTTCTCAAATCAACTCACAATGCAGGGCAAAGTTGAAGAAATTGCACACAAAATCTTGACTGCAGCAAAAGAACAAAAACTCACTTCAGGCAGGGGACCGACGGGTATAGCAGCTGCAGCTAGTTATATTGCATCGGTGTTAACAGGAGAAAGAAAGACACAAAGGGAAATTGCTGAAATTGCTCAAGTTACTGAAGTAACAATTAGAAATCGCTATAAAGAACTCGTAGAAAGGCTAATGTTTCAATTAAGCATCTAAAATATTCACCTTCAGTTTTCGAAAAAACCGATGAAACTGATTTTTAGATAGAACACAAAAACAGATAGACTAAGTCGACTAAAAACTACTGCAAATGCAATCAAAGCTAAAAGAAATTTTGAAAAATTTTCATGAAAAAAATACCTGACTCAGAGCACTATCACAATAACCTTCAGATAGTGGAGCTTAATGTTGAAGCAAAAGCAAAGATACTTGAAAATAAGTGGAAAAGTTAAGCTGAGAACTTGAAAAAGTAAGAGAACAATAGCTCTTAACAAAGATTACAAAAATATACCAAAAACTTAGCAAATAACAGCTATTTTTTTAAGTCTGCAAACCGCTATCTTAAATCATGCCCTACAAATTTACATTTGATCTATCAAAAGTCCCGCGTTTCTTCTTCACAGAGTTAACTTTACTTAGTTATCAAAAGGGCATGCATAAAACATTCCTCAAAAAAGCACATGATTTAATAATTAAATTTCGAATTCAAGAAGCTACTGGATTAAACCTCTCCGATGCAGTCATCCTACTTCAAGACTTCATTGACCTACAAGCCATCAATCTTATGGAGCGAAACAAGTTTTTAGAAACAAAAAAAAGAGCATTATTCCTGCCACATTGTGCTCGTAAATACATGGATAACCGATGTAAAGCATCCTTTGACCCAAACATTCCATCCTACATATGCACTCATTGTTCTGATGACTGCTTAATCAACAAGGCTAATCGATATGCAAAAAAGAAAGGGTATGATGTTTACCTCTTACCAGGAGGTTCATGCGTGCCTAAAATTCTAAAAGCTAACCGTTATGAAGGCTTAGTTGGTGTTGCATGTGGGGAAGAGATAATGATGATCAGCAAACTATTACCAAGTATGGATGTAAATGCCTGGCAAGGTATTCCCCTAATTAAAAACGGCTGTGCAAATACAGTATTTAACTTAGAAACACTCGCTAGAGTGTTATAAAATCTGCTTTAAACACTAAAAAGGCAAGATTTAGCAAAACAAACTATTTTAACCGAAAATAAAACAATATTTGTTATAAACAAAAAAGTTTAGAATAGGAAAAATTAGGGTGTTAATCTAACCCTATCACGTGGGTATAGAGTAACTTCACGGATGTTCTTTTTACCCGTTAAAATCATTGTTAACCTTTCTAAGCCAATTGCCCAACCTGCATGAGGAGGCATACCATAATCGTATGCTTGAAGGTGGCATTTAAAAGAATCAGGATTTAAATTCTTTTCAACCAATCGGTGTATCAACTGATTTTTATCCGAGATTCGTGTGCCACCTGATACCAATTCGATGTATCGCCACATTAAATCGAACCCTTCACAGACTTCGGGGTTATCATCACGTGGTTTAATATAGAAAGCCTTTGTGCTAGTAGGCCAATCAGTTATGAAGTAAAAGAATGGATAAATGTCACCTAGAACACGATATGCTTCAGTATGTATATCTTCGCCCCACGGAATTGTTATGCCCTGTGTTTTAAGGTCATCCAAGACTTTGGTGTAGGTAAGTCTTTTAAACGGAAGTGTGGGAACCTCAATTGTGTAATCCAAATTTGAAAGCTCAACAACACATTTTTCCTTAACAACAACACATGCATGGTGGATTACTTTTTCAAGTAAATTCATTACATCGTCGGCATTAGAGAAAGCTTGTTCGATATCTATAGAAGTGAACTCGCTAAGGTGACGACGTGTATGGGACTCTTCAGCTCGGAAAAAAGGTCCAACTTCAAACACTTTCTCAAAACTTAACATCAATTCTTCTTTGTAAAGCTGTGGACTCTGTGCTAAGTATGCTTTTTGGCCGAAATAGTCAACACAAAATAGTTCCGCGCCACCTTCAGTTGCAGAAGCAATTATGCGTGGACTATGAATTTCGATAAAGTCCTTCGCGAATAGAAAACTACGAATGGCGTCAAGAGCTATATGTTGAATTTTAAATGTAGCCAAACTTGAGGGTTGTGTGAGGTCCAGTGGTCTAGCGTCTAATCGAACTTCTATATTAGCTGGTGTTTTACCTGTAATGTCTATTGGTAACTGTTCAGAGGCCTCATTAAAGACTTTAAATGCGGTAGGTATAATTTCTATTCCACGTGGTGTCATATTGGTTTTCTTTACATTACCTTTTACGCCTACACTGAAACGTTTCTGGAGGGCATCGGTTTTAGCTAAGACCGCGGGAGCTACACGTTTTTTTGGAATAGTTATTTGAATAGTGCCTTCACGGTCTTGAAGAATAACGAAGCGTATGCCTCCAAGGTCGCGTACGTCTTGAACCCAACCAAAAAGGGTTACTGCTTCACCATCAAGTTCAGAAGACAAGTGAGAACTATAATGAGTTCTAACCCAGTCGCCAATAGAGTCCAAATCCATTCTGCGTTTCAACCTTTTTAGTCTGCAATTTCAACACGCAAAGACATTTTGCGTACTTTGTTTGCAATTTCCTTTAAAGCTTTAAGGTCCATCGGCAACTGTGCGCCACGTTTCCTTTTAAGTATCACTCGGGTTTCTGTGGTTCCATCGGGGAGCCAGATTGTGTTGATTGTTAAGATACTAAAGGGTACGAAGAGATCTTCAAGGAATTTACGGTCATCGACACCATACTCGAGAACACGTACATTCTTGCCAGTTTCGTCACCTATGGTCTTAACTATTTTCCCGCCGTAACCCAAAAGTTTGGGTACATCGCCATGGCCAACGAGGATAGCCAACGTTTTTTCAACGTCAACAGCTTTATAGAAGCAGACATTTTGCAGGGAAGGATATTTCTCCTCTAAATTAAGCAGCAAACGGGCGATTTTCAGGTCTAAGTCACTGATTTCGCCAGCTTTCACTTTGGCTGAACATTTTTGGCATAGTATGCCACTCTTTAGGCAGAAACTGCATAGTTCTGTTTTCATTTGCCATTCGTTTTCCTGCAAAGAAGGAGTTCCGCATCGATCGTGACTTAGCGCGTCAACGTAATCTCGATTGTACTTACGTTAGTAGCGCTCTGAGTATTTTCATCCTGATCTATAGGCAGAAATTGATCTGTTCCGATACCTATACTTTTGATTTTTACATCCGGAAGGAACCTTTGTCTTAGAACTTCAGCTACGTCAATTGCTCTGCATATTGATCTGCCGCGTGCTTTAATGCTCACTTGTTTTGCGCCGCCATGGAAGAAGGTGATACAGGCCAAGACATAGTTCATCACGGGTTTTTTGCCAATCAGGACTGCGCTAGTAGTCTCCGTCACGGTTCCGCTTCACTCCTAGTTTACTTTTTAGTGGCTTTCTTACCTTTTTTTGAACATAAATACATTGTGGTACATGTACACTATTATTGCAGGACAGCATAGTCCATCAAAAATTGTAGGAAACAGTTCAATTAGGAAGACAAAAGCCAAGTTCATTTACAGGCATCAAATTATTAAGTAACTTCACTATTGTAAAGGTTTAAGCTAGCAGACTTAAAGTGGGTATAGTGGAACCTTTAACTAAACGGTCAATCCAACTCTTGGAGACAATCTACAAGAAAGGAAAAGCAACAAATACGTATACTCTGAGAGCTAAACAGGATGAATTGTCAAAGCATTTAGATATAAGCAGACAAACATTAAACATTCATTTACGAAAATTAAAGAGTCATGGTTACATCCGTACAGGAAGAGGCTTTATAGATGTTACAGAAAAAGGTCTTAGCGCTATAGGAGTATCAACCACACCAGCATTCATACTTCTTAAAGTTTCACCGATTAAACGTATCCAAGTTTATGAAGAAATTCGGCGACTTCAAGTGTCAAGAGCTTTCCGGATTGCGGGTGAAGTTGATTCATTAATAATAGTTGAAAGAGAAAACCTTGATGAAATTCTAAAGAAACTCTACAACGTTGAAGGAATAGAAGACACACGATCTTATGTTACTATTGAAGTGATTAAGTAGAAAGTTCAAGTTAATTATCAGCAGTTAAGACAAAAGGTATATTTGATACTTAACCATCAAAGGTTTATCTAAAATGGAAGGTTAACAAGAAAATGCCAATATTAGATCCGGTAAAGAAGACCATAGCGCAACAACGCCGCCTATACATGAAAATCTGCAGAGATTGCGGTGCACGCAATGCAAAAACTGCACTTAAATGCAGAAAATGCAAAGGCAAGAACCTGCGCTGGAAGAAACGGGAAATAGTAAAGTAATTTTTTATTCTCCCTGCCTTTTACTTTTATTGTAAAAACAGCCATAGCTATTGTGATTTATATTTGAAATAGAGCAGATTATTGTTCAAAACTTGTTATAGAATTATATAAGTAAGTATAGTGGAAAAAGAAATCGAAGAGTACTAAAATTATCAAAAAAGTGACTGCATAAAATTTTAATGGTTAGTGCTCCGGCCGGGATTCGGACCCGGGTCGCCGACTCGAAAGGCCGGCATACTTGACCGGACTATACTACCGGAGCGCTTTTTCTAAAAGCATCAAGCAGAATACCAGTTCCCTCGAATAAACCTTACCCTTCTAGAAACACTGTTTTAGCTAACAACCTTCTTTTGTCGAGTTCTTTTTGGTTTAAACAGGAAGCCAGTTATTTGATCAACAAGTTTAGCCTGTTCTTTTACTGTTTTTTCAAGTGTCTCAAGTCTTTTTTCTAAATCATTTGAAATTATTTTCCCTTCAATACGGTTTGCACTACGAAACATTAGCAGCATCTTAAATGTCTCGGAAATTGCTTTTTCTTGGTCTTCAACTTTAGCAGGTTTAATTCCAGCTATTATCGACAACAAGTCAACATAATGTTCTTTTATCTTAAGTTCCGCATTTACAGAAGGGTCAGTTGGAAAAGCTATACTTAAAGGAGTTTTTTTAGCTAGTTCTGCAGCAGTTGGAAAACGGATTATTATATCACCTCTTATCCAAGAAGCAACAAATTCTGTAACAAATTTTCGGATATCGGTCTGTGAAAATAGTAACAAAGGATCATCAGGTTTATTATCGGATTTACGTTTGACTCTTACACTGATTACTTTTTTGTCATCCTCAATGTCAGGCTTTTTTGTCATCTTATTCCCTTCTCATGTTATTATGACGCATTTTATAATCTTCTTAGCAATGACTAGTATTTAAGAAAAAGCGGAGATAGTTAAAAAGAGATTTTTTTACTTAAGGAATAACACCTAAGATTTTTTCTGTTGCTACCTCGACTTTTGCGCGGTCAGAAGAGTTAGTGTAAACTCTGAGTATATTCATAAATCCTTTAAGGGTTTCAAAAATTTTTGAAGTCTCACTTAACCGGCGTAGTTTTTTTCCGCCTGATTGACTTCTTACAAAAACTGGAAGCTCCCTTGACTCCATTAAAACCGCATGGTGGTATGGCACTGAAGGCACTGTAGGAACATCGATAATTACTGATTCCATTTTAACACCAGCCTCTTTAGCGATTTCAGTTTGCACTTGACTTCGATAAGCTTCACCACTAAAAAGATTAGATATCATCGCGTCCTTTTCATAGAAAGTGCGCTCATATGCACATTTAAGCATTCTTCGATGCTCTAAGTTACTTATGATTTCGTTGGAGGCTTTACATTTCTTTAGTGCCGCCCAGACTGTGTAATCATCTAACTTCAAGTACTCCTCAGGGGTTTTAAAAGCCGTTAAACCAAGTTCGTTGTTAGCTTTCTCCATAGCTGTAGCAAGCATAATTTGAGCTGCTCGACCCACTCGGTGGAAGTAAATGCTTTTGAAAGATTCTATACGCGCTATAAAGAAAGCTTCTAAAGCTGATAACGCGCCAAGTTCTACAGCTAAGTTTTCACCCAATAAATCAAGGGCATGAATTAGACGATAAACATCCACAAAGCCATATTCAGCGCCTGTATGATAAGTGTCTCTAACAATGAAGTCTTGTTTGTCTACGTCAACAGCGCTGCTTATGATTTGGTCAAGGAAAGCACGATTCTTTTTTTGTAGTTTTCCCACTGCAAGACCAGCAATTTCTTTGGAGTTATACCCCATTTTTGATAGTTTGTCGCTGACTTCGCTTTTCTCTATTATCCAGGCTGTTATATCTTCATGTGTTTTACCCAGATTTTTAATAAGTAAATGTTCAAACACATGAGAGAAGGGCCCGTGCCCACAGTCATGAAGCAAAGCGGAGACGCGGCACATATCAATTTCTTCATCGCTTACAACCCGCGAAATATTAGGATTTTCTAAAACCTGACCTGCAAGATACATAACACCTAAAGAATGTTCAAACCGTGTATGATTGGCACCAGGATAAACATATTCTGAACCAGCCAATTGGCGCAATCGCCGTAACCTTTGCATTGAATAAGTATCGATTATGTTTTTTTCTGCTTCAGTGATATACACATAACCATGCACAGGATCTTTTATTTCTCCCCAGTACGCCTTGGGCACAAAGTTTCACTTCTGTTGATAATTATATTTATGTGTCTTCCTATAATGTGTAACGCTGAAGAATTGGTCGACAATTATGAATAATAAAGGCGTCTTCATAGTTATTGAAGGTTTAGATGGAAGCGGAAAAACCACTCAAGCAAGGTTACTAGCAAAAAAGCTGTCTAAAAAATACAATATTTTTCTCACTACAGAACCAAGCAGAGGAAAAATCGGAAGTTACATTCGTGAATACTACCTATACGAAAAACAACGCCTCCCAACAGATGTAGAAGCACTTCTTTTTGCAGCTGACCGATTAGAGCACGTAAAAAAAGAGGTTGTGCCAGCCTTAGATGAAGGTAAACTGGTCATATGTGACAGATATTTGCATTCCTCATTGGCCTACCAAGGAAGTTCTGGTCTGAGCATAGACTGGATTAGAGGGATTAACTCTAAAGCACTTCAACCTGACATCGGAATCTTCATTGACTTAGCGCCTGAAGTTGTTTTGAAACGGTTAAATCGTAAAAAGTCAGTAATGGAAACATTGGAAACACAACAGAAGGTAAGGGAAATTTATCTTAAATTTGTCGAAAATGGAGAACTTGTAAGAATTGATGGGGATAAACCTAAAGAAGATGTGGCAACCAATTTGTACTCAAAAGTAACAGAGATGATTGAGCCATTAAGAGACTCTATATAGTCGAGAAATGTTTTTTTCAGTCAAATTAGGAATTGATTGATTAGTCACAAATAGTAATTTTTTCCAATACCGCAAGTTACGCGTAATATCATGACAAAGTTAAATAGACAAATCTGTTAGTTAGAGAATTATCCCGTGTGACCACGATGTTAGATATCAAGCTTATTCGAGAAAACCCTGAACAGGTTATAACTAACCTAAAGAAACGGAATAATTTAGAAGTTCTTCAAATGCTAGACAATCTAGTTGCCCTAGATAAAATGTGGCGCCTCAACAATACTAGATTGAATGAGCTACGACATGAAAGAAAAAAAATCACTATTGAAATTGCCAAACGTAAAAAAACAGGTGAAGACACAGCAAAACATGTTTCTGAAGCGCAAAAAATTGATGAGGTAATTACTTTAAAGGAAAAAGAAGTTACTGGTCAGGAAGAGAAAATTCGAGATTACTTGTTACGGTTACCTAACATTTTAGATGAATCAGTTCCTTTAGGTGAAGACTCGAAAGACAATTTAACAGTAAAAACTTGGGGAAAAATCCCCGAGTTTACTTTTTCGATTAAGAATCACATAGACCTTGCACTAAGTCTTGACCAAATCGATATGGAAAGAGCAGGAAAAGTCTCAGGCTCAAGATTCTTCTACCTTAAAAATGAAGTTGCAATGCTTGATATGGCATTAATGAGTTTTGCAATAGAAGAATTATCAGAAAAAGGATACACACCAGTCATACCACCTTATCTTATGAAACATGACGCTTACGAGGGGGTAACTGCACTTGCAGACTTTGGTGACGTACTTTACAAAGTTGAAAACGAAGATCTTTACTTAATAGCTACATCTGAACATCCATTGGCTGCTATGCTGATGAATGAAACATTAAAGATAGAAGAGTTACCTGTGAAACTCGCTGGGATAAGCACTTGTTTCCGTAAAGAGGCAGGCGCCCATGGCAAAGACACACGAGGTATCTTTCGCACACACCAATTCAACAAAATAGAGCAATTCATATTTTGTAAACCTGAAGATTCAGCTGAACTTCATGAAGAACTTCTTGCTAATGCTGAACTGTTACTACAAAAACTTGGTTTACCTTACCGTGTTGTAAATGTATGCACAGGCGATATTGGTACGGTAGCTGCAAAGAAATATGATATAGAAACTTGGATGCCAGCACAAAACGATTACAGAGAAGTGGTCTCATGCAGCAACTGTACTGATTACCAAGCGCGGCGATTAGGTGTTCGTTATAGAGAAAAAGAGGGAGCACCTCCGAAAGGTTTTGTTCACACATTAAACTCTACAGCTCTTGCTACGGGTAGAACAATCGTTGCGATACTGGAAAATAATCAAAATGAAGATGGAACAATAAATATACCTGAACCGCTAAGAAAATACATGGGAAATAGAGAGAAAATATGCAAAAAACGGTAAAAGTTTTAATATCTCCCTGAGAATGTTCTGGAACGACTTGGAGAAATCATCGTGTCTTCAAAAACTTCAAAATCAGCAAAGCAGATGCGCGATAAGTGGCGCGGAAAATCTTGGTATATGGTAATTGCGCCTTCGTTCTTCGGCAACATAGAGTTAGGTTCGATTCCAGCTCAAGAAGAACAAATGTTAATTGGTAGAGTAGTAGAAGCAACCCTATATGACATAACAGGAGACTTCTCTCATCATTATCTAAAAATGTTCTTCCAAATTAACAGCATGGAAGGTAAAACAGCTAGAACACTTTTCAAGGGTCACGAATATTCACGTGACTACCTAAGGAGTCTTGTTAGAAGAAGAACAACCAAAGTGGATGGTCTATTCAATTTAATTACAAAAGACGGATATAAACTTCGCATATCAGTTTCCGCACTAACACTTTCAAGAATAAAAACTTCACAAGAAAAGATTATTCGAGAAATGATGCAGAAAATCATCAAAGATAAAGCTAAAGCATTGACACTTGATCAATTCGTTCAAGAAATGGTTTTAGGCAAAATCGCATCAGACATATACAATCAAGCCAAATTAGTTGCACCACTAAGACATGTCGGAATTCGAAAATCGAAACTAATATCTGTCCCAGCTCAACAACCAAAAACCGAGGCTAAATCAACCCTCGAAACTGAAGCAGTTGCAGCTCCAGCATAAAACAATTTTTATTTTTTCTTCACTTAGTTTTCATTAACATTTTTATGAGTTATACTTTAAATTTTTCTTTGCTTCTCTGTTGATGGTTAGAGTTAAATGGTGAGTGGACATTGATCACTGCATTAGCAGGCGGAGTGGGTGCTGCTAGATTTTTAATAGGTTTAAAGCATGTAATAAAAGATGAATTTTCTGTAATAGTTAACACCGGAGACGACATTGAACTGTATGGATTACATATATCTCCAGACTTGGACATCGTCACTTACACTTTATCCGAGAGAGTAAATGAAGATAAAGGCTGGGGAATAAGAGACGATACTTTCCATTTTTTGAATGCGCTCAAAGATTATGGCTCAGATACATGGTTTTGTTTAGGCGATAAAGATCTAGCAACCCATTTTTATCGAACTGAACTTTTAAGGCAGGGATTTTCGCTCTCACAAATTACAAATGAAATCTGCGATTCTTTAGGAGTCAAAGTGAAAGTTCTTCCTATGACCAATGACAAGTTTGAGACAAGAATAATAACACCAGAAGGGGAAATGCATTTTGAAGAATATTTTGTTAAGAGACAATTCAAAGACAAAGTTTTAGGGGTTAGATTTATCGGATCAAAAACAGCTGAGCCAGCACCGGGAGTCTTGGATGCAATTTTAGAAGCTGAAAAAATTGTTGTTTGCCCAAGTAACCCAATAGTAAGCATAGGAACAATTCTTTCAGTAAATCAAATCAGAGAGTCATTGAACAGAACAAAAGCAAAAGTTGTAGCAGTTAGTCCAATAGTTGCTGGTGCACCAATTAAGGGACCAGCGGATAAAATGTTACAGGCATCGGGTATTGAAGTTTCAGCTTATGGTGTAGCTAAACTTTATTCTGATTTCCTCGATGAAATCATAATTGACAATAAAGATGAAGCAGAGAAAGAAAGAATTGAAAAACTTGGGATAAATGTAACAGTAACAAATACAATAATGAAAACTTTTGAAGATAAAGTGTTGTTAGCTAAAGCTGTACTTGAAATTTGATAGTTATATAGTAACAGGTTAGACCAGTTTTTCTGAAAATATTAAAAAGTGGCGGGCCCGCTGGGATTTGAACCCAGGACCTCCGGCTCCGCAGGCCGGTGTCATAATCCGTACTAGACGACAGGCCCAACCTGTCTTCGCCCTCTCAAAAATCAGGGCAGACTACTAAATACTACTCTTGAACTTAAAAATAGTGGTTTTGATTGTGTGTGTTAATTGATTTACTACAATAATTAAAAATCAAGACAGAACACAAACAGTAAATTATCTAAAAATATGAAGGAAGTAAATCGAGTAAAAGATATGACTGTGCCAAACAGAATGTAAAAACACAACTCTGATAGGAAAAAATGTCAGTTTTTAGTATAGAGGCAGTTCAAGAAGAGAAGGTATTAGAGGTTAGTTATTTTTTAGACTTCTCTGGAGTGCGTCTACTACGTTTTGTTTTCCCATTGCTAGTACATATGGGCCTAAACGGGGACCTTGTGATGCACCCATTAATACTTGATATAGTTTACGGAATAAGGCGCCAGGTTTTACACCATTGTCTTTGGCTGCGTTAAAGATTGAATTCTGGATTTTTTCAGGGTCATCTGCTACAGTTTGTAGTTTGTTAACCAAGTCTGAAACTGCTTTTTTCTCTTCGACTGTAAGTTCAACTGTTGTTTCTTTGATTTCTTCAAAGTCGCGTATCCAGTTAGCAGCATAATTAATACGCTGCAATAGATCTTCATCTAACTCTTGGTCTTTCTTAAGGTAACCGTAGCTTTGGAGCATTTCTGTAACATAGGTTGTTAAGCAGTCTTTTGGAGCCAATTTCACTATAAAAGCCAGTAAATTATATGGAACATGGATGCTTGGTTTAGTAGGCGGTGCCATGAGGTAGCAGTACTTGAATAGACCTTTTAATCGGATAGCTTCTTTTTCACCTACATTTTTCTTATCGAAGTAAACATCCTCCAAGTAGTCGAGTTCATTCATGTAAACTGGGATATCTGAAACAGCTAAAGCTCTTGTACCCACGAAACGTTTAAGCATTAAGAGTAAAAGTGACTGCGGTGAACCATAATTAAACCAGACCTGTGGAGTGAAAACGTTACCCGCAGATTTGCTGATTTTTTTTCCGCCTTTATCAAGAAACATCTCATATTTTGCATGTGAAGGAGGCTCAAAACAGAGAACTTCCTGACATATACGGTCGTTAATTTTAACTGAGTCAGCTATGTCTTTACCGTAAGCTTCAAAACGGATATCAAGTGCTTTCCATCGTGCCGCAAATTCGCTTTTCCAAGTGAGTTTACCTTCACCTTTTTTTATGTCAGCGTCGCCCTCATGGCCGCAACCTTTGATTAGGCGACCCCGAATTTCTAGACCTTCACATTTATAGTGGACTTTATCAGTTTTAGGTTCAAAAGAGTAAGCACGAGTTGTGTAAATTCGTCCACAATTCTCGCAGACAGCAAAAAATGGTAATACTTCTGTGTATGTTTCTTGTCCAACTTGCTCTTTAACGATTTGGCCGACTTGTTGAGAGTTAGAGAGAAGCATACGCATTTCGTTTAATATGAGGCCTTTTTCGTAAACATCCTTAGCTGAATAATACTTGTATTGTATACCACATTTATCTAGAGCTTCAAGTAGAAGAGAACTCATGTGTTTACCGAAACTTTCATGGCATCCAAACGGGTCAGGAATACTTGAAACAGGATAACCAAGATATTTTTCTAGACCTTTATCAGTAAGCCCTGCGGGTACCTTACGTAAACCATCTTTATCGTCACAGTATGCTATTAATTCAGAGTTTACACCCTGATTTTTTAGGGCAAGTGTAACAGCGTATGAGCGGGCTGCATCACCTAGACTACCTATGTGGGGAAAACCAGATGCACCAAGCCCCATCTCAGTACGAAGATTATCCATGCTTCGGCTAAGGCTTTGTTCACGTTCAATGATTTTCTTAGCCATCATGTCATACCAGGTTCCATGACCGATTATTTCTTCGCTCATACACAATACCTACTGCAACATGACTACTCAAAGACATAAAAAAATGTTTAGAGCCGAAAATAGAATTGATGTTAAGACAATTATGATTGAACGTGAAGAACCAAAAGAGATCTTTAAGGACAAACCAGATGAACACTACTTATGCAGTAAGCTGATAAGGTTCAGATAAGAAAAAATTGAATACACAACCAGATGAAACTAAATTTCAAGGCACAAAAAACAAAGAATGAAAAAAATAAAGGTCATTTTAGAAAAATACTATAGTTTTGCAGAGGGTATATCACCCTTTAGAACCATCCCTTTTGACCCATCAACTGTCAATTGATAAGTTTTATCTTTATAGTAGTATTTGATGAACCATATTGGTGCATGGAGATAGACTATTTGTTTGACATTTATAGTAGTTGACAATTCTATTATTCGATCTATATCTTGCTGTATTAGAAAGCGGTGATGTGTGTCTATCTGTTGTTTAGTAAGTGTTGTTGCTTCTTCACGATCTATTTCACTGTTTAATAGTTTGGCAAATCCTTCGATTTTTCGGAAATCATAGGGGATTTTACCGGCTAAAGGTATATCATATTCTCTAGTTGGAAAGGATGCAACTTGCCGAGCGATAATCAGCCAGTTGTATTCTTTTTTTATTTCACCTTTCTTTACAATTGGCGGTGTAATACGTTCAAAAATTCCTTCATACTTTGTTGAGGTTTCTAGGGATATAACCCAGAAGGGCAGATATACAAGTGAGGTTTCAGTAATTTTTGATTTTTTTTCTAAGTCTTTGGGCTTCATAAACCCTGAGCTCATCCAATTTCTTACTAATTCCTCAATTTGGCTTGAAGAATAATTGTTAATTAGTAGAGAATGAGCAAATGTGAAGGGTTTACCTGTTTGGATTACAGTTGTGAAGCCACAATATTTGCAGGTAGCTATTATTTCGCCTGGCTTAAACTCTATTGGACCATTACAATGTGAGCAATGGATGCTTTGGGCTATAGCCATTTATGTTAAGCCTTCGGTGACTCTCTTTTGATGATCTCGCGTGCAACCATTACTCCTGAGGCTGAGGCTTGCACGAGCCCGCGGGTTACACCTGCTCCATCACCTATTGTAAACATATTTTGGATTTTTGTCTCCAATACATTGTTTAGCTGAAGGTGGGATGAATAGAATTTAACTTCAACTCCGTAGAGTAATGTTTCAGGTGAGGCGACACCAGGGGCAATTTTATCTAAGGCTTGAAGCATTTCCCGTATATCTGCTAAATATCGATATGGCAAAACAAAGCTCAAATCTCCGGGTGTTGCATTTTTCAGAGAGGGTGTAAGCACGCTGTGTGAAATCCGTTCAGGTGTAGACCTTCGACCGTGATTGAGGTCGCCTAAGCGTTGCACCATTACACCACCGCTTAGAAGATTTGAAAGGCGAGCAATATATTTGCCATAAGCAATTGGTTCTTTGAAAGGTTCAGTAAAAGAAGTACTTACAAGTATAGCAAAGTTGGTGTTAGCTGTTTTTGTTTCAGCATGGCTTCCACCGTTAACGGTTAAAACACCATCGTAGGATTCTGTTGTTACTTTACCATATGGCGAAACACAGAAAGTGCGGACTTGATCGTCAAAATCTCTTGAATAATAGATAAGTTTTGGCTCATAAAGTGCTTTTGTGAGTTTCTCCATTACAGAAGCTAATAACTCGACACGTACACCAATGTCAACAGGGTTATTTACTGTTTTTAATCCATGAAACTGTGCTTCAGTTTGAAGCCACTCCGCACCGCTTCTACCTGGCGCAATGATTACATATTTAGCAAAGAAAGTTTCGCCTTTAACTGTCTCGACGCCTTTAACTAAATTATTTTCAGTGATTATTGATTTAACATCAGTTTTCGGCAGAAAAGTAATTTTTCCATGAAGGTCCTTACGCATTCTCTGTAGTGTTTCAAGGCATTTGTCAGTACCCATGTGCCGGACTTCTTGTTTGATAAGTTTTAAGCCAGCACGTGAAGCTTGACGTTCAATCTCAGCTACTTCTTCATTATCTCCACCATAAACCTGCTCGCTGGCACCAAACCTAAGATAAATCCCATCAACATATTTTACAAGCTCAATTAATTCATCAGTTGAAAGATACTGATTCAGCCAGCCGCCAACCTCTGTTGACAAGGTTAATTTACCATCACTGTAAGCTCCTGCGCCACCCCAACCTGAAAGGACAGCACATGGCTCACAATGAACACATTCAAAGCCGCGACTAGCAGGGCACTTACGTTTATCGATATCTTGTCCCCTATCGACTACGAGGATTTTAAGGTTAGTTTTTTCAGATAGCTCTAACGCTGAGAATATACCAGCCGGGCCAGCGCCCACTATTATTACATCATATTTCAAGGAAGAATATCCCCCTGGAACCCAGAATTACATACAACATGTCGAATATATTTGTTAGCACAATTTCGCGTTAAAATTAACAGAAACAAATGTACATTAGAAAAATGAGTAACTGTTGAAAGCACAGTTAAGATTAACAGTAAATGACTTATGAGATATTAAACCAGGTTACATAGGTGGATAAGCTTGAGAATTGATTTTAGAAAATCCTCAATGCACTAAAATGAGTAGGTTGTATAAGATTTGAACTGAGAAAATTAACTATTAGACGATAAAAGGCAGAAAGGTTAGCGTGCGGGTTCAATTCTGACCACTACTTCTTCCTTTTTCTCACCTTTAATGAAAAGCAAAATTATGATAACCAGTACTATGATTGCTAAAATTAGAAGCCAAAGAGGATTAAGAAAAAGCAACTCCGCTATATATAGAAGATAGATGTCAGGTATATGCAAGACAGATTGGCTGGTAAGTTCAGACCCAGTTTCAGTTACTCCAGTTACAGTAATAGTGTTTGCGCCACCGGGGATATAGGATTTCAATTTATAAGTGACAGCAACAGCTTCACCTGGATTCAAGGTCCCTCCAGTCAAGCTGAGAATTTTACCATTCAAACTAACATTCCATCCCTCAGTTTCTTTGACAGCCATTGAATCTGCCAATTTTTGTGGCAAATCATAGTTTATCTCAACTATCGCCTCGTGTCCTTGGGGGTAGCTATATGTGAAACTACCGTAACCAGACCATTCACTGACTAATTCAACAATCTGCGCTGCAAAGAAGAATAACAGTAAAAGTATAACAAAAAGTACTATGAGAGATATTGAAGGTTTCCTTTTCCTTGCCACAGTGCCCACCCCTTCCCTAATAGCAGATATTACACTGACAGCTATTTAAGATTTTAATTCATAAATTGACACTAAAAAAATGAATATAAAACCAAGATTTACACTGAAAAGATAGAATAGAATGCTCTGACAAATTTTCAAAGGTTCAAAAGAAAAAAGCAAAAATCATTAGAAAAAGTAAGAGATCAGTCTTTTATGGCTTCTATGAAGCTCATGACGTTCCAGAGTTTTACACGTGTATAAGGAGGCATATTAGGATCTTGTAAAATTTCATCCAGCAGTGCAACCGCATTTGAAGCTTTCACTGCAGGAGTATATTCAGGGGTCTGCAGAGCGTTCATTGCATCTTTGGCGGATCTACGAATATTTCTAGGTGTTGTGGTATCTTCTGAAACTTCACCAAGCACCACTAATGCTTGTCTGATCTTTGCTTCATATTCTTCAATTTTTTTCTTGCGCACCATATAGATCCACTTCAATGCATCTTGGGTAATCAAGTTATATATTTATTGATATGTATTTAAATTAGGGTTTTACATGCAACAAAACAAAGAAAACAGTCCTATTAAAAGGATGGCAAATCTGCTACAACAAGGAGCAACTTTAACGGATCTTTCATGTCCAGCTTGCGCATCACCACTATTCCGATTAAAAGACGGCACATTATGGTGTGAAAAAGACGAAAAAAAAGTGGTTGTTGTAAAAGATGGCGAGGAAGAACCTAAACAAAATAACACGAACACTATGGGGTATAGTAAACTAGAAGCAACTTTAATGACGAAAATATCGGATATTCAAACTAAAATTGAGAAAACTGAGGATATAGACGAACTACAGAAACTAACTTTAGCACTTACTGAACTATTAAACGCTGTTGACAAAATCAAGAGAATAAAGGCTTAGAAGCAGAATTGATAGGCATCTACGATAATTTCCCCGTAACTATACATAACACGGAACAATACACTTCAAAAGTTCCTATAAAACAAATCCAGCAAAAACTAATAAAAATCCTATACGAATTGAACCAATGTGAATTCACATTTGAACAAGTATCTATACCAACTATACCCCAAGGAAGACTATTTTTTGAGTTTGGTATAGCTGAAGCAACAAACTTCACATTCATTAACGAAGAAGTCATGAGAAAAACACTTAAAAATTTAGCTAAAGAACCAAAAATACTTGATTTATTCTGCGCGATTCGGTATTATAAAATGGAAGGCGAGAAAAAAAGAGCGCTAAAATTTGATTATTACATAATTAGAATGATCTTTGATAAAAGTACATTTGAAGTGCAGACTTTCCATGAAAGAGGCCCACGGTACCTGTTACCTCAAGAAGTATTTACGTTTGTTGTTACCAAAATTAACGAGTCAATAGGTAAAAAAATCCTCATAAAACAAGAAACCGACTAAAAGGTAATAGTATAACAAAAGAATGTACCACTTTATCCTAAAAAGCTATATTTCGATGCTGTTATACAAAAAAAAGCTAATAAGCGTATTAGGAAAAGTTTGAAATCAAGGAGTTACAGGGTGCATGTTCCCTATAGAAGTTACTGAATTACGGAAAAACTATGGCGACCTAAAAGCTGTAGATGGTATCTCATTCAATGTTAAAGAGGGAGAAGTTTTTGGTCTACTAGGACCTAATGGCGCAGGTAAAACAACCACTATCGAAATTATGGAGGGACTCCGTGAAAGAGACGGTGGAGATGTTAAAATCCTTGGGTTGGATCCTTGGAAAAAAGGGTACGAACTACATAAGAAAATTGGAGTTATCCCACAAGAATTCACTTTTATCGAGAAAACTACTCCGAATGAAGCAATCAAATATTACGCTGACCTCTTTAATGTGAAGGTTAATCCTGATGAAATCCTGAAGGATGTTCTACTTGAAGAATCATCAAAAACTTATTTTGAAGAATTATCAGGAGGGCAAAAACGTAAGACGGGACTTGCGCTATCGTTAGTCAACTCACCTGAACTACTATTCCTTGATGAACCCACTACTGGATTAGATCCCAATGCGCGGCGAGCCATCTGGGAAGTGATACGGGGTTTAAAGAAAAAAGGCAAAACAATCATTTTAACTACACATTATCTTGACGAAGCACAGCAGCTCTCCGATAGAGTAGCCATAATGGATCATGGAAAAATCGTTGCTAGCGGAACAACAGCAGAAATCATCCAAAAGCATGGTTCAGGAGAACAAATAGAAATCTATGGAAATGAAAAACTTGCAGAGTATATAAGAGGAAACACTGAATTACAGGTTAACTATGATAAGAATAGGAACTTAATCACAATACCATTAAAAAAGAAAATTGATGCACTCGCAGCGTTAGCAGCTGCAGAGCAGTCGGGTATAGATTGGGGACAAATACAAACGCGGCAAGATAGCTTAGATGATGTTTTTATTAAGCTTGTTAGTGAACCACTTGATGAACAGGGAGGGAGAGGAGTAAATCAAAATACACGTAAAAAGGGGTTTTTAGATGATTAGTGGGAAAAGGATCCTTGCAGATTTTAAAGTGTATAGTCGTGGGTTTCTAAGAAACAAATTTGGATTATTCTTCGGCCTAATTTTTCCAGTTATTCTAATAATGATTTTTGGTGCAATATTCTCAGGAGGCGGGTCTGGAACAATATATGTTTATGCACAAAACCACGATGATGGCAATGTTTCGGCACAGTATTTATCAGCAATCAACAGCACTAAAACGTTACAAGTAATAACTATTGATAATTCAGTCAATTTTACAGAGTATATGGCTCAAAACTCTATTGAGAACGGGTTGGTTATTCCAAATGATTTTTCAAGCAATTATGCTTTTCGGCAACCTGTTAACTTGACAATCTATACTAATCCATCGGGCAGCACTGGCGGCACAGTGCTTGGAGTCATAGGAGCCGTTAACAATCAATTTAATCTTAATGCATTCGGAGGATTCACGCTAATATCGATTAGCCAGAAAACTGTGGGGTCCCAAGAAAGCTATATAGATTACCTAGTTCCAGGTTTGATTGGTTTTGCCATATTAGTTAATCCCATGTTTTCCCTGGTAGAGATATCTTCAATGTATAAGAAGAATAAACTTTTCAAACAATTGTCACTAACACCACTCACAAAAATGGAGTGGTTGACCTCAAAGATATTATGGTACATCGTTTTGTCAGCAGCTTCTTTTCTTTTAATGACAGCAGTTGGCGTAGCACTTTTCGGTGCAAACATAAACTTGACAGTGTGGTTAATACCCTTCCTTATCATAGGACCAATGTTATTCGCTTCCCTTGGAATGTTAATTGGGACGGTAACTAAAAATCCAGAAACTGCAGGGGTAATAGGAAATGTAGTTACATTCCCCATGATGTTTCTGTCAGGCACATTTTTCCCAATAGCTTTTATGCCTGAATACCTACAAACATTTGCACATATATTACCGCTTTTCTATGTAGTTGAAGGATTAAACAACGTCATGGTCTACCAAAACTATACTGGAGCAGTTATTGACCTTGCAGTAATCACTGTGATAACAGTAGTGGTCTTCATTTTGGCAGTAAAACTATTCAAATGGAGAGAAGACTAAACCACCATCTAACTCTTTTTATTAAAAACCGCTATTAACCACTGTATTTAATTGAAAGTTAGTGTAATAAGATAATAAAAACATCTTTTCAGATTTTTGCTGATGAATCCCACAGGAACTGGAAGTATTCACGCGCAAACCCTACTAAACCGACATGGTTGCTCCATATGACAAGATTCGGTTTGTCTTCGCCTAAAAACAACATGGCCTCTTTACCATCTGCAATTATACCGCCTCCAAACATGTGGTCTCTAATACGTAACTCACCTATAGCATGTTTTTTAATAAATAACCAAGCATCTTTTGTTCCAGCTGCCATTAACTTGACATTCACCGTTTTATTCAACCAATTTTCTAGAAATGGCTCAGTCATTACTATCAATGGTTTCGCAAACTCAGGCGCAGCAATAACAAGTTCTAAAGTGGCTTTCCTAAAGACTTCTTCAACCTTAAGTAAAACAGCTTGTTGACCACGCAAAATGAGAATATCTGGGCGCTCTACAATTTCATGTTTTTCGTACAAAGGCTGAAGAGTTTTAGAAATGGCTTTCTCCCATTTTGCGTATTTATCTTCAAGTTGAAGTTTAGTAAATCTAGTTGCCTCCAAAGGAGGAACAGGATAATACTTGAAAGGTCTTGTTTCACTACTCTTTATCCACCCTTTTTCTTTAAGAGAATTGAGAACCTCATACATTTTACTATAAGGCACATTAGCTTGCTGACTAATCTCCATTGCAGTCATCTGGCCGCTACTTAAAAGAACTAGATAAGTGTCTATTTCGTAAGCGTTTAAACCCAATTCACGTAGAGCAAAACGAGTTTCATCATTTATAGTCATGTTTTCCCCCTCAATCACCTTAGGAAACGTTTGGAAACATTATTATCATTACCTATACTCTTAAGGACTTCGAAAATTACGCTTACAAATAAGAGGGCTAAACAGAAATGAAAGAAATTAAAACAACAAAAAGCCTCTGCCCAGAATGTCTAAAGGTAATTGATGCGACAATTTACGAAGACGATGGTAAAGTCTTCATTAAAAAAACATGTTCTGAACATGGATTTTATCAAGAATTGTACTGGTCAGATTATAACGAATACGTTCGTGCTGAAAAATTCCGCTACGAGGGGGATGGATTGGAAAATCCACGTACTGAAAAAAACCTAGGGTGCCCCTACGATTGCGGTATATGCCCGGAACATAAATCTCATACATCACTTGCAATCATCGATATTACAAACCGATGCAATCTAAAGTGTCCAGTATGTTTTGCAAATGCATCTGCTGCTGGATATGTTTATGAACCAAGCGCTGAAGAAGTTACGGCGATGCTGGAAAATCTTCACAATAACAAGCCGGTTCCTGCAACTGCATTACAATTTTCAGGCGGAGAACCAACCATACGTAACGAACTTTTTGATTTTATTCGTAAGGCTAAAGAGGTCGGCTTTAAACATGTAGAAGTTAACACTAATGGCGTTCGAATAGCACAAGACCTTGAATATGCCAGAAAGTTGAAGGAGGCAGGCGTAAGCACAATTTATTTGCAGTTTGATGGTTTGACATCTGACGTTTACAAGTTCATCAGAGGCTTAGATTTACTTGAAATGAAGATGAAAGCAATCGAGAACCTTCGGCAGGCAGGATATACCAGTATTGTATTGGTAGTTACCTTAGTTAAAGGCGTCAACGACCACCAACTGGGGGATATAATAAAATTTGCGGCCAAAAACTTTGATGTTATTAGATGTGTAAATGTTCAGCCAGTATCGCTTTGCGGTAGACTTCCTCAACAAGAAAGAGAAAAAATGCGCATCACCATAACAGATTTCATGCGTCTTGTTGAAGAACAAACAAGTGGCGAAATTAAAACTTCAGATTTCTACCCTGTACCTGTAGTTGTGCCAGTATCAAAAGCTGTTGGGGCATTGAAAGATAAAAGGTACGTTGAATTTACCACACATCCACATTGTGGAATGGCAACATTCGTGTTTATCGAAAAAGGAAAAATGGTTCCAATAACCCGATATGGAAATATAGAGAAATTCGTGGAGTCACTAAGACAAGTTTATACTGATGCAACGAAGGGAGATAAAAGTAAAGCAAAAATTAGACTTGCAGGCGCCGTTCGCCACATCAAATTTAGTTTCCTCAGAAAATATGTGTTTAAAGTACTTTCTAAAGGAGATTACAGTTCACTTGGAGACTTCGCTAGAAGTGCACTTATGATTTCATCTATGCATTTTATGGATCCATACAACTTTGATGTTGAAAGGGTTCAACGTTGCGGCATTCACTACGCCATACCAGACGGGCGAATAATACCTTTCTGTGCAATGAATTCCATCCACAGAAGCAAGGTAGAAAAGGAACTGGGAGTTCCAATCAAAGAGTGGAAAGATAAACATAAGGTTGAAATAAGCCAGCCGATTTAGAAGAGGAATTAAAAGACTTAAAAAGGTGATAATATGGGTGGAAAAAAGAAGCTGGGCATAAAACAGATGGAGAAGCAGCAGGTTAAATCTGACGAAGAAAAAACTAAAGAGTCAAAGAAGAAAGAAAAAGCTGGACCGCCTAAAGAAAGGAAAACAATAGGTGTTCTAGTTCCAGATATAAAAGATGGCAAAATCGTCGCTGAAGTTAAAAAGATGGGTGTGTTAACTCCGTATGCTGTTGCTACTAGATACGGTATACGCATTAGTGTAGCAAAAGATTTACTTGAACAGTTAGAAGCAAACGGCGCAGTACAACTTGTGTCTGGCAGTCATAATATCAAAATATATAAGTCAGCAGAATAAACTGCTTCGGGACTAAAGAATAATCTTTGGAGTCTGTTCAATTTGGGTTTCCCTGAGAAAGTGTATACAGGTAAAGAATTATCAACCGCAAAAGAATTAGTAGATCAAGGACATAAACATGATTTAGTAATCGAGGGAAAAGACGACTTCGAAAAAAAAGTTGAAGAAGCACTTGGACTAATAAAAACAGCAGGCTACTATGATTACTTACGGACTTATATACGGAAAATTATGGAAATAGATGGAATGACCCAACTACGTCAAGAAGAAGTAACAATATGGGCCAACAAATTTGCAGTTGAAAACCCAATAGATGCAGCTAGTTTGTTTATACAAAAAGCATATCACATGCAAGAGTATATAGAAGGCAAATTATATTATGGTGGAGCCGCAGAGCAACGTTCAATTGCGAAGCGTGTAGAATTCTTGCAGTCGCTAAAAGGTAAAACTAAAGATATTAAAGTTAAAGAAGAATGCACGCGCCTTTTAGAGCAATGGAAGGATAATTCCTTTTAGAGTTATTATGTCAACAATTGTATCTTAATCGTTGACCCACTTTTAACTTGTTTGAATAAATCTAGATTGCTTGTAATTTTTCCTAAAAGATTAACCGGGCTATATGGTTGAGATTTACCATAGAAAACACATATAGCACTACCCATGGGCCAAAAAGCTATTGTGCCAGGCTCTACAGTAGGTTTTGATTTTTCTTCACCTATTTTCATTGGAATTTCGAAGTAAATCTCTTCTTTCCACAAAGCAGCCCTACCCTCAAGAGGTAGTTTACGTACAATACTATCTATAGTTCTCGGAGAAAGAAACCTAACAAATTCACCCTCAGCTTCGCCTAAACCTTCTATAATAAACTTGATCTTTATTCGAGAGATACCTTCTTCATTACTCAAACAATTCATACCCCTTTTATTAAAAGTCCAAAGGTGTTGTAAATTAGAAAGTATAGTGTAGAACGGCAATTTAACTGTTAGGTACAACAAAAAAGGTTGTTAAAGGAGACTGAGAAAGGTTTCTCCTATAAAATTAATTTCCTCTTCGGAAACACCAGGATGAATAGGCAAAGATACTACTTGTTTTGATGCATTAACTGTTTCTGGCAAGGGTGTACTCTCGAAGTTTTCCCGGTAAAAGGGCATTAAATGAACAGGATTAACATAGTATGCTTCGGCTCCGATGCCGTTCTTCTTAAGTTCTTCTATGAGATTATTACGCTGACCCTCAGAAAAATCCTTAATTCTCACTGTATAAAGATACCAACTATGTAGTCTATCTGTTGTTTCATATGGTAAAACTAGTTTTTCAGATGGCTTCAAAATTTTTGTAAGTTTTATTGCATTTTGGCGACGTTTTGAGATGAAAGAAGATACTTTTTGTAGTTGTACATTTCCAATTGCAGCCTGCAATTCTGACATTCGGTAATTGCTTCCCAAAATGAGGGAGGCATACTTGGCCTTTTCGCCGTGTGTGCGAATCATACGCAAAGTTTCATCAATTTGGTCGTCGTCTGTAGTTATTACTCCACCTTCACCTGTCATCATGTTTTTGCTTGCGTAAAGGCTCCAACAGGCAACATTTGAAAATGCACCAACTGAGCTGTTATTGTAGGTGGCTCCATGAGCCTGAGCTGCATCTTCAACTAAACTTAAATCGTGTTCCACCGCAATTTCACGTAGCGGTTTCATATCAGCTGAAAATCCATATAGATCCACTGGCAAAATTGCCTTTGTTTTTTTTGTTATTGCCCCTTTTACTGCAGGAATAGATAACGTATAGGTCTGAGGGTCTATATCAACAAAAACAGGTTTACCACCTGCCAAAACAACAGATTCTGCAGTGGCTACAAAAGTAAAACTAGGCAAGATAACTTCATCGTCACGTTTGATGCCTACTGCCATAAGTGCAGCATGTAAAGCAGCAGTACCAGTATTTACAGCCACAGCATGGTTAGAACCGACAAAATCCGCAAAATTTTGTTCAAATTTAAGTACTTCTGGCCCTGCTCCTAACGCATTAGTTAAAGGACCTTTACGCATAACGTTTAAAACAGCTTGGACTTCGTCTTCATCCATTTGTGGCTTGTTAATAGGTATCACTTTCTGAGCCTCTCACGAAATTTATGGTGAACTTGTATATATTTCAATTTTCCAGAAAATCATTCAATAATCATTTTTTGCATAGTTTTATAATCAGTAATTACGCGAATTCCATTATCTCGAAGTAAGTTGTCAATTTCTGAGTCACCTGTATCTACTCTCAAACAATTTAGCCTATCAATTTTACTTTTAGTAGCTATTACTGTAATGTTGCTTAAACCTACTTTACGGATAACTTCACTGCTTATTTGTTGGTTACCCCTCCCAAATATGAATCCTTGTCCACCTATGGGCGTCACGATTATATGTGCAGGTTTATCAGCAATTAACTCCATAATCTGAGTTGCATTAACGTCTTTTTTAACTATTTTTTTATCTAAGAAAACATCGACACCTAACAGAGTTTTTTTCTGGTCAAGGAGATCAGCTATTGTTCGAGTAGTTGTACCAGGTCCAACAATATAATAAACATCAGATTTCATTCCTTCAATCAGATAGAGTGCTATCGCAGCTTGATTTTCTACTTCGTCCTCAGTGTTAGAGCTCTCCATTTTGTTACCCTGAATCAGATGCGGTTCAAAAGGGGTTAGCACGTACCCGTGTAATTCTGCAGACAGGTGACCCTCGCGAAAAGCACACTCATCAATATCCATTACTTCTGCTTCCTTAAGTGGAAGACCGCCCCAAAGGAATTGAGCGGCTACTCTTGCAGCTGCTTTTGGACTTATGGCAAATGATGCACTATGCATTTTGACGCCCGTCGGGACACCTAACACTGGAACTTTGAAGTCAATTACTTTTTGGATATCACGTGTTGTACCGTCTCCACCACAATAAATCAGCAAGTCTACACCAGTTTTAACTATACCTTCAGAAACAGTCTCAGTGTCACACGAAGATGTTTCATTTTTAGCTTCACCAATAACTTTTATGCGATAATTTTGTTTTTTAGCTTCTACTTCACCCATATCTCCTGAACCTACTACAAGTTTTAGATATTCTTTAAAAGGTGAAAGTTCTGAGAGAAATGTTTCGGCACGCTTAGACGCAATTGGTTTCGCACCTAATTTGATGGCCATCTGGAGAATTGAGGCGCCGTCAGTACCTTTTAGCCCTACTGCGCCACCCATACCTGCAATTGGATTAACTATGAAGCCAACTGTTTTTTTGGGAATCACTGTCAAAGTAACTTAACCTGATTATAGTAATGAGTTGATAGTTTAATAAAAAGGAAAAGGTCAAAGTGCGACTTTAAAAAAATTTTATGTAAAAAAAGAAGTTGGTTGAAGAATCAGGCAACGTCAGCCAATATATTTCGTGGTTACTTCATTTAGCCACGGATAGAGCGCACGTAGCTTTTTCATTGATTCAGCAACTTTCTCCGCAGGGTACTCGTAGGGTTGCAATCTACCGTTGAAGTATTCCTCGTACGCAGTCATATCAAAGAATCCATGACCAGTCAAAGCGAACAGTATTGTCTTTTGTGTGTTAGTTTTAGCACATTGTCGTGCTTCGTCACAAACGGCTTTTATAGCATGCGCTGCTTCTGGCGCAGGGATAATGCCTTCACTGCGTGTGAAGATTTTTGCGGCATCAAATGCATCAACTTGGTTAACTGCTATAGTGCTAAGCTGTTTCTCCTGCGACATTACACTAATGGTTGGTGCAATACCGTGGTATCTTAGTCCGCCTGCGTGTATAGGAGCGGGCATAAAGTCATGACCCAAGGTATGCATAGGAACAAGGGGAGTTAACTTAGCAGTGTCGCCGTGGTCATAGGTGTAATATCCTCTTGTGACTTTAGGACATGCAGTTGGTTCAACAGCGAAGAAGTTAGTTTCTTTGGGCGCCTTCTTGCTGACTTTATCATAATAGAAGGGCCAGAATAAACCGCTAAAGCTGCTACCTCCACCTATACAACCATAAATCTCGTCGGGGTAGTCATCCACCATCGCAAATTGTTTCTGTGCTTCGAGTCCTGCTACAGTTTGGTGCATACAAACGTGGTTGAAGACTGACCCGATTGTGTAGTTAGCTTTTTTACCGGTCTTCTCGCTTTCGAGACTGTCTTCGACTGCTTCGCTGATAGCAATACCCAGTGATCCTTTGCTATCTGGGTCTTCGGCTAAAATTCTTTTTCCAGCCTCAGTCTTATTGCTTGGGCTGGCTACGCATTCAGCCCCAAAAGCGTTCATCATTGCTTTGCGGTATGGTTTTTGGTCAAAGCTAGCTCGAACCATGTAGACCGTAGCTTCTAGGCCAAACATACCAGCGGCAAAAGAAAGAGCGGACCCCCATTGTCCTGCGCCGGTTTCTGTAGTGACTCGAGTTATACCTTCTTTCATGTTGTAGTATGCTTGGGGTACAGCGCTGTTAGCTTTGTGACTTCCAGGAGGAGATACACCTTCATATTTGTAGTATATTTTAGCAGGTGTTTTGAGAGCTTTTTCCAGATTTAATGCTCTAAAAAGCGGGGAAGGTCGCCATATTTTGTAGACATCCCTTACTTCGTCGGGTATGTCGATCCATCTTTCTTGGCTAATTTCTTGTCCAATTATTGCTTTTGGGAAAATTTTTGGGACTATACCTACACCTGGTTGACCTGTTTCCGCCTCTATAAATGGTGGAATTGGATGTGGCAGGTCGGGCACTATATTGTACCATTGTTTTGGTATATCTGATTCTTTCAGCACTATTTTTTTGTCAGTCAATATTAAACGCCTTTTAGAGTAAGTAGAAAACTGTTCTACCAAGTCTTATTTAAGGCTTTTGTGTACATAAAGATACACATAGCCCCAAACACTAAAAAGCAAAAAACAACATATTTATACTCAAGGGAACAAAAATAAACATACGCGATTCTAAATGTGGAACAAAATTAAAAGTCAACTAGAAGAATACCCTGAACGCCTCAAAGTCGCACGTGTACTAATCGAAAACGGACTTAGCGCTAAAGACGACAAGATATACCTCAACCAAATTGAGGTGCCACCAGTCCGTATAGCAAGGGTTGCAAAAGTTGACCGGAGAACCGTTAATGAAACATTAAACACCATCAAAAGAAATTCTGAGCTAAAACTCATATTTGAAGAAATAAGACCTGCAGGACATTCATTAAGAGAAATCGCGAAACATCTCAATCTAGGAGTGTTAGAGATTACACCAACAGACGCAAAAGCTCCAGGAATTTTATGCAAAGCCGCGACAGCCCTTAATAAAGATAACTTGAGCATAAGACAAGCAATTGTAGACGACCCAGAACTTTCACCGGAACCCAAACTTACATTAATTGTTGAGAGAAAAATTCCAGGGGAACTCATTACTGAATTACTAAAAATCCCAGGTGTTGCCAAAGTATCAATATATTAAATAAAACATAGTCTTTATGGTCTATGTGTTTCTTGTTACCATCTATGAGGTTTAGTCTTGCTTGTTTTGTGGGTTTTCGGGGTGCAACCATGTAGCCTTTTAAGGTATAGATAATTTGTTTTTCTGTCAGGTTACGAGTTATTATTAACGGTCGTTCTAGAACACTTACTATAATGTATACTATATTCAATACATTGTGTCCTGTAGCACGATATTAACTATCCCTTGTTCAGTAAAAGCTTGTTAGAACGCTAACCAAAGTAGCACAATGGCAAAAAAATGACATAAAGGCTTGTTGGAGAAAGGAGACTGTAAAGTAGGAGAGCAAAAGGAGTTTCTTATGAAAAGAGAAGAAGCAAAGGTTTTGCTTAGGGAAATAGCTCTTGCTTGTGGGCAAGTAGGTGAGAACGGTATTATTATGCTTTTGCTGTTGAGTGCTGATGGGGCGCAATCGCAGGGCTACCAGTTACATATCAAAGAAAGTATCGATAAACAAAGCCTTGTCTGCATCCAAAACATCGCTGAAAAACACAACTTCGGTTCATAACGGGCCAGATAACTTGATTGTGATTTGTTAATCTCCTGCCTGAAGCACTAGAAAAGTTGTCCGCTATCCAAAGCAGACGCCGAAGCCTCACCATAAGGATATGACGGCAAACCCACGAAATAAGGTAATTATCCTTTTTTGAACTCTTCCATTCCAACTATACCTGACTATGCAAAAAAGGAATAGGACCTTGACTACAAAGTAGCGTCTATGGAAGTCTTTTTCTTGCCTAAAGAGGCAGTGCTTCTGGAGTTTAAGCGTGTAAACGGTTCTGGATGGCTAACTAACTATCGCCTTTGCAGTTCAATGCCAAGCCAAGCGCTTTCATTTCAGGCAAAGTTTGGTCTGTGACTATTAAGATTGTTTTCTTCACTCATACAAGTCATCTTGAAAGCTTCAGGATTCGATTTTCGACAAAGTAATAGATAGAGGCAGTAACAAGGGTCTGTGAGTTACTTTTCCCTCTTAAGGATAAAAATGAGGTAACATGGATTTCCTTCTATTGTTTTGTCAAGCGTCCATTTTGTTTTCTCTAAAATCTTCTTCAAGCCTTCTATGCCAAGGAACCTTACCATGTTACCGGAGCTTTCCAGTAATGCTGGAAATGCAGGATTAACCTTTATCCAGTTCAAGAACAACATCGCCAAACACTACCAAATCATTGGAGGAGCGATTATAAAAGCAATCCAAATTGCGTATAATGTCGTCATCGGTGCAATACTCAAAAAGAGCGCCTTCAGATGAGCAAACTACAAACCAATCTTAGCCCGCCCATTCTTTTTCATCGACAAATATCTAACCGACCATTTTGGGTCAACTATAAGCTAAATCCGAACCCCTACAAGGGCAGATATACTAGTTTAGTTGCTTGTGACCTCATTTAAACGCTTTTGACAATAAATTTTGTCAAAAACTGTTCTACAGTGTAGTATTAAGTATCTCTTGTTTAGTAAGAAATAACTTGTTTGGGAGGTGAAAACTTGAACAAGAAAAAACCTGCCATATGTATACTTCTTGCAGCGCTCTTGCTTTCATCTGCTTTGCTTATCCATCCAATTGCCGCAGAAGAAACGGGATACCAAAACATAACAGTGCAACAAGCGCAACAGATGATAAAACAAGACAAAGGAGACCTTGTAATTTTGGATGTTAGAAACCAAAGCGAATACAACCTTGGACACCTATACGATGCAGTGCTTGTGCCTGTTTATGAGATTGAAAATAGCAGTATACCCATTTCCCTTTCTCCACCGCTTATCGATAACAGCCTTCTGATGGATGTTTACACACGTACAGAAAATGCCTTCAAACTCTCAGACCACATTAATGATAACATAGTAGTCTATTGTTCTGCCGGAGGAAGAAGCGCTCAAGCATGCCAAATCCTAATTGACCAGGGTTTCACAAATGTTTACAACATGCTCGGTGGTATAAACGCATGGATGCAAGCTGACTACCCCATTTACACAAGCAGTCATCACATAACGATAGATTACAATGATCAAGCACTGTTAGATATCCAGCCCTTACTTCAATACCAGACAAATTGCGATTCGTGCCAAAATCAACCTAACGAGGACAGCTATATTCCATCAATAGAGGTTACAAAGACTTTGTTAGAAGAAAGTGAAAATCATACTTTGTATGAAGTGTCAGAAAATATTGATGGTGTTGTAACTGAGTATACCGTTGATAAGACTTTACTATGGTGTCATACTGAAGCTAAAAAAAACTTCAACCGTACAATTACATTTACTTCAATCATAGACGATAGAAATGGCGAGTGCACCCAAGTGTTGCGTCTCTACGATAGTGTGCAACACAAAGACTATAACATGACTCTCTTTACGATCTTGTCGCCTTTGGATTCGGAGACCTACAATACATCCGTAACAGTCATGAGTTATATACCCGTTGGCAAGACTGAACTACTATCCTCAGAATGGGTTGAGTTTAATGGGCCGCTAACGCTTTCACAACTATATGACTCATTGGGTAAGGCTGCTGATGAACTATCAAAAGACTACAAGAAAAGCAAAGATGACGACCTGAGACAATTTGGAAAACGCTATGATACAATGGCCAATGAAGCAAAAATGTTAGCCAAAGTTGTAAAGACATATCTACCAGAATATAATAAGAACATTCTCAACAGTACAGCACTAATATTAGACGATTGGTTAGCATGTGTACTATGCGCTGCTGTCTTCTATATTGCAATAGGTGCTACTTGCGCAGTAGCATGTGGTTGCACAGCTCTAACTGGTTGTGGTATCTGCCTTCAAATACTTGCGCTCGAACAATACTGGAGTAATGGTGTAACCTATGTTTGCGAAGAAATAGTTGGCTGTTGGACTTTGGGTCAGCCAACATATCGCTACTTAACAGGCACAAGTGAATACGAATACTACTCATACGTTAATAACCATGAAAACCTGCGCGGGAGTTCGATTGACTATAACGAAGCTCAGATTTACTGTCCAGATCCTCCAAGTATGGGACAAATAATCGGAACTTTTAACGAAGAATATGTGCATGGCGAGCTTCAGATCTACGGAAAATCAGCGCCCGGAGGCTACCTTAGCGATTTATATGTCTACGTTTCAACCGATAATGTAAACTGGGAATACGTAGGTTTCCAACGCATCACGTCAACTTCATCATACTGGATAGACTTTGGGTATGTTGAAACCTGTTTTAAGTACGTCGGCATCGTGGGGTATAACAGCGGTTTCAGCGTAAACTTGCTACTGGATTGCGTTAGAGTTACTCCATAAAGGAAGAGTCACTCTAATATTTACCCTCTTTTTTAAACTCAATCTTCTTATCAGATTGAATCCTTGATGGTTCACTATAAACCGTTAAATTTGGTCTATTCTAGTCCTTCTTTTGCTTATCCAATCACCTACAAATGCACCAACTATATAAGATATTATAAGAAGGATGACAGCGAAAGATAGGTTATCCAGAACTGGACTAAAAGCACTTCTAATACCGCTTAAGTAAAAGAAACCCATCAATGCAATCCACAGAAACCCACCTATTCCAACGATTCCAAAGACAAAAAGCAAAATTCTTTGCATTTTTAGCTGACTTTTTTCCGAAATAACCTCTTTGATTATGTGCTGTATCATGTAGGTTATCCCTATAGCTCCAACAATCCAAAGGATACCACGATAAAACCCTGCTAAGTCTGTGTAACCTAGAAAATAACTTGCCAGATGAATAATTAAAAAAGCCATTGCTAAAATACCGCTTACTATCCAGAATTTCCGCCACCACTTGGGCTTCAACCCTAGTCGTTGCCGATTCTCTTCTGGAAATTCCACTAATAGCTTTAAAGCAAGTTTACCTTTCTCTGTAAGTATATATTCGCTTTTATCGTTTTTTGATAAGAGGTCGCTTAGTACCTTCAAGTGGTAGTTCAAAAGCCCAGTACTAAAGTTCTGCAAGCCATCCATCAAACCAGTATAGCTTAAGCTGTCCTTCTCGTTTAGTAAGAGTATTATTTTTCTTCTGGTTTCATCTTTTAGTATCTTGTGAAGTGAGGCTATGTCCGAGTCCATACGATTAACATGGGCTTTATTGCATTTTAGGCTTTTTGACAGTTTTTTTAGTCAAAAGAGCTTAAATTTGTCTGACTGTAAATTAGACTGTAGGATGAGACAATGTTTAGTAAAGCAGATAGCCCTCAAACAGGACCATCTAATACAACTTCAACTCCAAGCAAAAAGCGACAAAGATTCTACGCTTTCGGTGGAGTAATAGTAATCATAGTTATCGCTTCGGCACTTTTTGTTCCACACACCTTAGGCTCATCCATAAGCCTTGGGTTAAATTATACGGTTGGAGAAAAAATGACATATCTGACCACAAACACGGTTACCAACAAAATGAGCAACACTTCCATTAATGCGGAAACAAACCCGTTAACGCAGACATATAATTCAACGGGCACCTATGAAATCCTAAGTTTTAATGACGATGCCTACACAATCAAGCTAACCATAACTTCAGAGCTAAACGGAAAGCCCCTTTCCATACCTATAACAACTAACACAACCACTAAAACACAATACTATAACAACCTTCTGCCAGCAGGGTCTCCAGCATTCTTCCTAAACGCAAGCGGCAATCCAACCATTGAGGCATATTTGACTAAAGCTCAGGTTAAAGTAGGCGAGTCTTGGCAGATTCCAGTAAGCACAGGCAACGCCAGCCTCGGCTTAACAGGAGAAATAACCCTCAAATTCTCAAGCATCCAAGAAATCAGTGTTCCAGCGGGAATCTACAAGGTCTTTATAGTAGAACTATCAAGCAAAGACCTCACAATGCATATCAGCCCCGACAACGGAATCATAAGCACAAACGGATTGGACAACTCAGTAATAGAGCTAAAAGGTACATCATACCTTGAAGTCGGAACGTGCCACTTAATCAAATCAGAACTAACACAACAAACAACAATGCAACAACCAGGAATAAGTGGGACATCAACCATTCACACAGAGAAAACCTTAACTGAACATATAAAACAGTAGATTACTCCTTTTTTAGCCAATAGCTTCCCATTTTTTGGGAGATATCCAATGGGTGAATCACAAAAATATGCAGCCACCTATTGTAATTGCTTAAACATGCCTTGGTCAGTTGAAGAAGTGGCAATTATGTAATACTTTTCGCTCATTTTAGTTGGTTCTAGACGCAGTACGCATTAAGTCTCAATGCCAGCTACTTCTAATTGACACCCAGCTTTGCCGTTGCTACAATCTATGCCTTTTGTGGACTAGCAGTGAATAATGCCGAAACTGTGTTAGCTGAAGCTGAATCAGTTTAACTGCAGGAGGTTAGTTAGAGCTAATGAATATGACAAGGGCAGAGATGTTTTTGGCTTGACAAATATTTTAGTCTAAATAACTTAAAAGCATAAACCGCCAAAATATTACCCGATTGATATAGTTGGGGTAATATAGATGTCTTTTAAGTCAAGCAGATCCAAAGGGCGGATAGCTACTTTATTGATTGTTTTACTCCAATAATTAGCTCGGTTGTTTATGTTCCGCTGTACTTTTTGCGATTGCTCACATTTAACGTCATCTACCTTTCATTGATTCTTTCAGCATTGAGTTATACGGGTTATATCCTGTTTTTAATAGCTATGCATGGGCTATCAAGGGTTTACAATGACGATAGAATTTTCAAGAATAGTCTCTATGGGTTTATTGATAGCATTATTGGGGCAGTAGTCTTTGTCATTGTCGCCTTTGCGGTTCTTGTTCCAATACTTGACCAGTTTACCGCTTATGCTAGCAGTCCAGGTGTAACTCCCCCGCTTTCTATAGTCATATCGTTTTTGCAGGTTATGGTGGCTGTTTTGATTGGCGGTCCATTCTTGCGGCGATTAATGGCTTCTTTTACAGGCGAGCTTTTTATGCGTTGGCGGAAAAATCAGGCGAGGACAACTTTTACATGGCGGGCCTACTAATGCTGCTTGGTGGAGCATTAACCATTGTCGTTGTTGGCGGCTTGCTGTTCTTCATAGGCTGGATAATTGCAGCCATAAGCTTCTTCTCCTTGAAACCCAAGACAACCCAAACTTACATTAATTGTTGAGAGAAAATTCCAGGGGAACTCATTACTGAATTACCAAAAATCCCAGGTGTTGCCAAAGTATCAATATATTAAATAAAACATTAATTGTAAAAATCAAATCAACAAAAACTCATATAGACTTCTCATCAACAAACTACGACTAGAAAAATTTATATTTATAAGGATGTCATGTTGTTGTTCGCGTTAATGGAGGTTTACTTGATTTGTCAACAGCACCAAAACACACATCGGGAACACCCGTCTTGGTTTTAAAAGAAGGATCCGACAGATCCCACGGCAGACAAGCCCAACATAGCAACATTACTGCAGCCAAAATTGTGGCAGAAAGTGTTCGAAGTTCACTTGGACCTAAAGGCATGGATAAAATGTTGGTCGACAACTTTGGCGACGTTACAATCACCAATGACGGAAGAACAATTCTTGACGAGATGGATATTCAGCACCCAGCAGCCAAAATGCTTGTAGAAGTAGCTAAAACTCAAGATAAAGAAGCTGGAGACGGAACTACTTCATCAGTAATTATAGCAGGAGAACTTCTCAATAAAGCTGAAGAACTAATTAACAAGAATATTCACCCAACAATAATAATTGAAGGATACAAACAAGCTGCAGAGAAAGCGCTTGAAATCTTGGATAAAATAGCAATACCGATAGAGGTAGGATCTAAAGAGTACCTGAATAAAGTAGCAATAACAGCAATGGGCAGTAAAATTGTTTCTGATTATAAAGAATATTTAGCAGACATATGCGTTAAAGCTATGCTATCAGTAGCTGAGAAGCAAGGTTCATCTTACAAAGTAGACGTTGACGATGTTAAAGTAGAGAAAAAAACCGGAGAATCTCTAAGCGAAACCAGTTTGATTAACGGAATAGTACTAGATAAAGAAATCGTTCATTCAGGCATGCCTAAAAGAATTGAAAAAGCGAAAATTGCATTGCTGGATGTCTCATTAGAAAATGAGAAAACAGAATTAGACGCAAAAATCAATATTGAAAATCCAGCGCAGATTGAAGCTTTTCTGAAGCAAGAAGAAAACATTTTGAAAAACTTGGTCGAAAAAATTGTGTCATCCGGAGCTAATGTTGTAATATGCCAAAAAGGTATCGATGACATGGTACAACACTTTCTTTCCCGAAGAAATGTTATTGCAATTAGAAGAGCGAAAAAATCAGACATGGAAAAACTTGCTAAAGCAACAGGCGGCAATATTTTGTCCAACATTGACGCATTATCAACTTCAGATTTAGGCATTGCTGAATTAGTTGAAGAACGTAAAACTGGAGACGACAAAATGACTTACATTGAAGGGTGTAAAAACCCCAAAGCTGTAACTATACTCATCAGAGGAGGAAACCAAAGACTAACCGCAGAAGCTGAACGTTCAATCCACGATGCATTATGTGTTATAAAAGACTTGATTGAAGAACCCAAAGTAGTTGTGGGAGGGGCAGCAGTGGAACTTGAAATGGCTGTTTCTCTTAAGAAGTTTGCACAAACATTACAGGGCAGAGAACAGTTTGCTGTGACTATCTTTGCGGAAGCACTTGAATCAATCGCAACTGTATTAGCAGAAAACGCAGGTTTGGACCCTATTGAGATACTTACTGATTTACGTTCAAAACATGCGAAGGGCGAAATATATACAGGCATTAATGTCCTCGAAGGAAAAATTCAAGATATGAGACAAAATGAAGTGTATGAACCACTCACAGTTAAAAGACAAATCATAAAATCTGCAAATGAAGCAGCAACAATGATATTGAAAATAGATGATGTTATCGCCACAGCCAAAATGAAGGCGCCTCCAATGCCACCAGGAGGAGGAATGCCAGGCGGTGGAATGGGTGGATATCCAGGCGGAGAGTTTTAAATACGCAAGAAAAGAAAATTGAAGTGGGACCACCAAAAATAACTCGTTTCGAGAAAGCAAGGATTGTAGGGGCGCGCGCTCTACAAATCTCTATGGGAGCACCTATACTAGTAGACGCAGAAGAAAACACGAACCCAATCGACATAGCTGTAAGTGAATTAGAAGCAAAGATTTTACCAATCACTATTAGACGGACATTACCAGACGGAACATTCCAAGATATTCCCTTAAAGTGGCTTTCTTAAACACCCTTTTTATTTTTCATATACCTCGTCGTTTTTAAAATTTATTTGATTTAATGTTTTGTTTATTTGTTTCCAGTGTGAACCGAACCAATAGACTTGATCACATCCTGGGCATTTCCAAAATTTATTGTAATAAAAAATAGTGTTCTCTTTCAGATTCTTCTGTATTTCAGCCTTTTTGACACTTTTTAATTTATTATTACATAAAGAACAACGGATATTATTAATGTCTAAGACAAGAGGTAAATGATATCTCGTTACAAGTTCGGATAAGCAGTCGGACAAAAGAGTTCCTTCAAAATAATAAGCATCTAAACCATTAGTAATTGAACGTTTATAGAGCATGAAATCGTGTGTTAATAAAACACGTTTTTCGTTATCAGCTATCTTTAATAATTCGGAATCAACAAATTTAGCAGTGTATTTGACATCTTGACCTAAAATACGTAACCAACGAGTTAACTTGCCAAGCATATTATCTGCTATGAACTTCAAGGGGAGATCCCCGGACGATTTCACCAACACCACCTTTAGAAACGATGTTGCCTTGATCGAAAACTAGAACTCCATTTATAATAGTTTTAACTGGTTTGCCATATACATCCCATTTATCATATGGAGAGAAACGAGCTTTAGATTTAAATTTTGAAGCATCGATTTTGAATTGTTGCTTATAGTCTACTATGGTTATATCGGCATTTTTGCCTTTCTCTAAACTGCCACGGTCAGTTAATCCGAATATTTTAGCAGGTTTTTCCGCAAGTAAACAAACTACTTGATTTAATGAAAGTTGATTTTTATGTACAGAAGTGAGCATAAGTGGTAGAGTTGTTTCCAACCCGGGGACACCTACATTAACATCCCAAATGTTACTACGTATTTTCTCACTTAGCATGTGTGGAGCATGGTCTGAACCAATAGTATCGATTAAACCAGTCTCTAAACCTTGCCACAGTGCTCTTGTGTGAACACTACCACGTAATGGGGGAGCCATAATCAATAATGAACCGTAAAGTCGTAAATCATCCGCGGAAAGAAATAGATGGTTAGGTGTAACTTCACAGGTTAAATTGTTATTGACTTCTTTTCCTTCTTCAATAGCGCCTAATCCTTCTTTGCTTGTTATATGACAAAAATGTAGTTTTACGTCTACCCCATTAGCTATTTTAAGTAAACGCTTAATTGATATTAGTTCTGCGTCTTCTGTATGCGCATTGAGGTAGTCTGCGCAAGTATTTTTGTTGACTTTTTTTAGTTTATTTTCTTTGGCTGATATCAAAGCTCTATCCTCAGCGTGAACTGCTATTGGAACTTTCAATTCGCTGACGATTTTGAAAGCTTCATTTATAGCTAAATCATCATCTATGTCTAATCCGCCGATTGGTGAATTCATAAAAAATTTAAAACCTACAACACCTTCAGTAACAAGACTATTTATTTCTGAGAGTGTTTTTGGGAACGCTGAATAAAAACCAACATTCACCAGAATTTTTCTCTTGGCAATTTGAAGACGATTCCTAAAACTGTCCACACTCATTGTTACTGGTTCATTGTTTGGCATATCTAAAACTGTAGTAAAGCCACCAGCAGCAGCAGCTGAAGTTCCTGAAAAAAAATCTTCTTTGTAGGCTTTACCTTCATCACGCAAATGAACATGTTCATCAATCAGCCCAGGCAAAACTAGCAAGTTATGCAGGTCTAATTTTTCATCAGCATTAGGCATCTGGGTTTCTTTACCAAGTTTATGAATTTTTCCCTCTTCAACAGCGATGCAACAATCTACAATTTGACCCTTAAAGTAAGCTTTAGCATTAATGAGAACAGAATCAACGATCACTTACTATCACACCAACAATAGCAAATTTTGGGTAATTAAAGTTATTTTAACAAAAAAAGTATCAGAAATGGAGAATAACACTATTTTTCTTGTTCAAGTTCTATACGACAGTCGTCGCATATATTTTGACCTTCTCGTTCTTTGAGGCTTTCTGAATATGCACTACATCTATCACAGTATCCAGATAAGGGCACATCGTCGGTGTCTATTGTTACTGCAGCGTTCTCTATTCTTGAGCGTTCCTGCATAATCTCGATTAACTCGGGCATAACACCTAAAATATCTTTGCTTGAAATAATTCCAACTAAATTACCTTTGTAAATAACACCGAGACGTCTAATATCTAGTCGCGTCATTCTTCTTGCGGCATCGCTAATAGTAGCATCTGGCTCAACAGTAACAAGAGGTGTAGTCATTATTTCCTTGACTTTAACTGTATCAGGTTTGAGATTTTTTGCCACAACCCTTTTGACTAAATCACGTTCAGTTATGATGCCTATTGATTTGCCGGCATTATTTTGAACGATTACAGCCCCTAAATCTTTCATATCCATGTTAGCTGCAGCTTTATCTGAGCTTTCATCTTCATATATAGTAACAACAGGGCTACTCATTACATCTCTGACCAACAGTTTTGTTCTTAGACCAAGTTCAGACATCTAATCTCCCTCAATAACACAGATTAAAGGATACTTCAACTGAACAATTAAAAGAGCGGCATAATTTAAGAGTTACTTAACTAAATTTTTAAAAGGCAACTATAAGAAAATTCATGAATTAATTACATCTTTTTAAAAAGATTTGGAATAAAAGGTAATTATTAGAATTACTAGAGCATTTTGCCATGTAACATATAATGAAGCATCATTCACCTAAAAGTAGTGAGAAGAAAATAATTGACTGTAAATTACTGTGATTTTGGTCACTAAAAATCTACAAATATATTTTGAGAGACAACATAACTTCAGTAATGAAGTTAAGAGCAGGTATATAAGATAGTTAGTTCAATAGATGGAACAAAAGAATAAAGAGGTCAAAATAATTGCCATTTAAGCGAAAAAGCAGAGGAAGATCAAAAGGAAGCAAGGGAAGTAGTACATTAGTTCAATGCGTTAATTGCGGATCGATGGTGCCGCGTGATAAAGCCAAAAAATCTACACGCCGAGTTTCATTCGTTGAACCTCAACTAGCCAAAGAGCTTAGGCAAAAAGGCACATTTTTAGCTTCTTGGGTAGATACAAAATACTATTGTATTTCATGTGCAGTACATCGTGGCATCGTTAAAGTAAGAGCAGAAAGCGAGCGCCACACAAAATATCGACGGTCAAGATATTAATTTATTCTTGATGTTTTTCTTTCTTTAATTTTCTATATACGTATAATGATCTTTGTATGACGGTTAAAGTGGAAAGTATAGCCAACAAACCTATGCCATAACCCATGGCAGGCAACCAAAAGTACGCCATTATACTTACAACTGATAAGATAATCATACGCTCAGCACGCTCAGCAAACCCGATTGACTCCATTTTTATACCTGCAGCTTCAGCCCTCGCACGAGTATAACTTACCAAAAGAGATCCGGTTAAAGTCACCAAAACTAGAATAGTCCCCCAAAAGGCGCCTAAAGCATAGTTTGATAACCCAGAAACTAAAATTGCCATATATATAATGGCATCAGAATACCGGTCAAGAACTGAGTCAAAAAAGCCTCCGAAAACTGTTGCTTCGCCATATATACGAGCAACTATTCCATCCAACGTGTCACAGAATCCTGAAGATAGCATCAAAAAAGTAGCAAGAAGCAAAAGCCAAACTGCTTCAGGGGAAGCTAATCCATATGCAACTGCTGAAGTTATGGATAAAATAAAACCAAGTATACTAAGTCTGTTAGGGGTAAAGCCTATTTTATGAACAATCTTGGCTTCAGTGGACAACATTTGTTGTATTCTTTGTTTTAATTTTGTAAGCACAATTTTCGTCTCAATAGGATATATCCATTGAAGTTATTGTAAAAAAGCGTTTCTTAATATGAAATGTAGAAGAGCTGTGGGCTGGGAAAAACTTTTCAATGAACTTATTAGGGAGTTTAGGTAATATGTGGCAGTGACGTTCTGTCGCGCAGCAGAGCGCAAAACAGCAACGTTACACAAAGCAAACAAAAAAGGTGAAAAAATAAATGACAGAAAACACAGACGTTATCTTCGTCGGAAATAAACCCCCAATGAGTTATGTTCTGGCAATAATTACGAGTTTCTCGTCAGGTAATTTAAAAGAGATTACTCTAAAAGCCAGAGGACAAGCTATAACTACCGCTGTTGACGTAGCAGAGATTGCAAGAAACCGCTTTATCAAAGATTTAAAGGTAAGCAAAATAGCAATTGGAACTGCAGAAATGCCGCCACGTGAGGGAGAGAACAAATCTAGAATGGTTTCCACGATGGAGATAACCCTCAGCAAAAAGTAAAAAGATAAAGGAATCGTGTAAACCAAAACCAAATTTTCTTCCATTTTTTAGTTTGTAAATTCAAAAATAGTTCTTAAAAATCAATTCAACCACAGGCAGTCACACATTATTTTGACCAGAACTATAAAAAAAATTCAAAGCACAAATAGAAATGTGTTTGCAGGGTTTAAACTAAAAAAATATAGAGTGTAATATATAAAACCAAGAAATACAGTAACTGCAAAGTCAGATGTTATAATTAATAACTAAAATAATTAAAAGACGATACAAAAAAGAAGAAAAGGGAAAGTGTGAAGAGGTTACTTCTTTTATTTGCCCATGACTTTTTTTGCGGCGATTTCAATATCTTCCGCTTTAATTGTTTTCCTTCCCGCATGCATCGCAAAGTCAAGTGCTTCTTTAGCTACTTTAACACCAATTTCTTCAAGGGCTTTTGCTAGTTCTTTTGCTGCTGCTTCACTAACTCGGTCAGCGCCTGCTTTTTTACATAATCTGTGCATGGGAGCTACAGCTATTTCTAATTCGGTCATATCGACATCTCTCTAGCCTCTTTTTCTTTTTAAAGCTATATTTAACCTTTGTTATAGTTTATTAGCATAGAAAACTGCAAACATAAAAAATAGATAAATAAAGAAAGTCTTAAAACTATCCGCGTGGTTATAGCGCCGAGAAAAATGAGATTAATAGACGCTCACATCCATTTGTCTGATACAGAATATACTGGAAAAGTGAATGAAATTATTACTGATGCAAATGAAAATGAAGTTGTAGCTTTAGTCACTAACTCTATGGATTTAAAAACGTGCCAGAACGATGTTAAACTATCTCAACAACACCCAAATTTAATTTATCCTGCATTAGGAATTCACCCATGGAACATAAACATATTAAAAGAGAATGAAATCGAAGAAACTATAGAGTTTATCAAAAAACAGAAAAATGTTGTAAAAGCTATCGGGGAAATAGGCTTAGACTGCAAATATGAAACAATATGGGAAAAACAAACACAAGTTTTTGATAAAATGTTACGCCTCGCAGAAACATTAGAGGTACCTGTAATCATACATTCAAGGGGTACAACAGACATAATCGTGGAAATGTTATCGTCATATAATTTGAAGGGTGTATTGCTACATTGGTTTAGCCACCCTATGAGTGCGCTAATAAAAGCAATAGACAAAGGATACTTTATCTCAGAAGGACCACCAATAACATACTCTAAAGGCATTAGAGAAGTAGTAGAAAAAACACCAATCACTAACCTTTTAACTGAAACAGATGGTCCTGTAACATACTGGAAAGAGCCATACAAAGGGCAATTAACCAAACCGTCATATATTCTAAATGTTGTTAATGAAATAGCAGAAATTAAAAAAAATCCTGTTGAAGAAATCGCAGAGCAAATTACCAATAACTTTGAAAAATTATTTAACATAAAGTTAACCAATTAGTAAAAAGACTATCTTTAAGCAGCCACTTGCATTTTAACAGGTTAATTTAATAATTTAAGGCGTAAACTTAAATTAATCCTACTATCTAATGAGAGATACTCTAACGCTTTTAAACGTCAGAGAAGACAATAACAGTCAACATCGGAGGAAACTAATCTGGGAAAAGTAAAGACTGAGCAGATAAAAAATCTAGGCAGAGAACTAATGGACCGTTTTCCAAATAAATTTACGATTAATTTTGACGAAAACAAACGCGCAGTAGACGAATTAACTAAAGGCACTACTACACGTGTCAGAAATAAAGTCGCTGGGTATATAACACGGAGTATATCGTTAACTCAAGCCAACTCAGAAATTGAACCTGATATCGAGGAAGAAATTGATTAATAAGGTAGCAAAAGTATGATGGATGAGTACCGAAAAGGATGGGCATTTAGATATCTTCGTGAAGCTAAAGCGGAGTTGGAAGCTGCGCGGAAAATCCCTTATATGGCGCCTAGTCTAGTTTTGGAGGCAATAAGGAAAGCAAGGAACGCGATTTATTACAGTTTTGGTGACCCAGCTTTCATAGAGGTACTTATCCGAGAGGAAATCAGTAAGAATCCAGCTACAAAAGACACTGTACTACGATTTTTAATAGAGATTGAAACAATAGTACAACAAATTGCACAACTTGAAGAAGTCAATGGTATTGCAATGATGAAACAAGCAGATTCCATAGTAAACATCGCAACTGATATCGTGGAAACAATCACAAACGAGAGATTTGAAAGCTTAAATCAATAAAATCGGTTTTTAATATAAATTTCACAAATTTTTTAATCTAAAACTAAAGTGGCTAGAGCTAAAAGTTTCCAACAGAAACCAGTAAAAGTAAGAGACTATAAGACAAAGATTAAATCTTCTTATCAATAACCAAATTGGACAGATTGAACAAATCTAGCCTACATAGAAGCGTGAATGTTTAAAAGGGGGTTGTTGAAATGCCAAAAATAAGAAAACCAATCAACACGAGAAGAGCAAAATTTGGGATTATAAAACACGGATAAATATCATATCTAAGATGTATTAGTGTGAATAAATTGAATAGTTGAGAAAGATGGGTATCTCAGTTAAACTAATTGGAGCATTAAGACATATTTCAGGAAAAAAAGATATCGAAGTACCTTTTATAAAGAGCATAACCGTTAAAGACCTCATATATGAAATTAGTGAACAAGCTCCTCAGTTAAAGAAAACATTTTGTAATCAAGAACTTAACGAGCCAAGATCAAACGCGTTAATTCTAGTTAACGGTGTTGAAATAAGTGCCTTAAAAGGTTATGAAACATTACTAAACAATGGCGATGAAGTAGTATTCATTCCAGTAGTTCATGGTGGGTAAAACATGATCACTTTAACAAGTGATTTTGGACTTAAAGACTCTTATGTAGCAGAAATGAAAGGAGTAATTATGTCGATTAACCCCTACGCAACTATAATCGATATCACCCACGAAATTAACAAATTTGATATTAAAATGGGGGCTTTTATACTAACTTCAGCAACAAATTACTTTCCAAAAGGCAGCATTCATGTAGCAGTAGTGGATCCCGGAGTAGGAACAGACAGACGCGGCCTTTTAGTACAGACCAAAAAAAGTTTTTTTGTTGGACCTGATAATGGAATCCTGAGTTTAGCATCTCAAAATCAAGGCATAGAACACATTTATCAAATAGAAAACCCAAAATTTATACGCACTAATGTTTCAAGCACATTTCACGGAAGAGATGTCTTTGCATCCGTAGCAGCACACCTAGATAAAGGCGTAGAGCCAAAGTTTTTTGGTCCAGAAATAAGTAATTTGATTAACCCTGAATTCACAAAAACAGTAAAGAAAAATGACGGCATAATAGGCGAAGTTTTACATATTGACAATTTTGGAAATATAATTACAAATATAAAAATACAAGAATTATTCGAGATTGAAAAAGTAAAGGTTAGAATATCAAATCAGCAATTTGAACTTGTTTTAGCAAGAACATATGGTCAAGTTAAAACGCAACATCCATTGGCATTGATTGGCAGTCACAATTTCTTGGAGATTGCAGTAAATCAAGGCAACGCAGCTGAAAAATATAATATCAAAATAGACGACGAAGTAGAAGTGACACCAGTTTAGGTAGCAACTTACTCTTGCTTTAAGCTTTCAATGGTTTTAACAATAACATCTAAAGGATTCTCAAGATCAAAGAGTTTTTTTGTTACATCAAACTTTTTACCTATTACTTTTTTTGCGATTTTGAGAAGTCTGCTCTCTGATGTTATGAATAAGGGAAACCCTTTCTTTGCTAGGTATGTATTAACATAAGTTTTAGCCATATCAGAAATGGCTATACTAGGAATACCTAGTAGTGCAGCTTCACGGGATATTGTTCCACCATAACTTACCACTAAATCAGCTGAGGCAACTAAACTAGCTGAATCTTGAAAACCGTTTTTTTCTCTAAATGCCTCCACATCATTATAGCGTTGAAGTAAACAGACATTTCCCAGTTCAGATAGCTTTTCTGCAAGTGATTTAACGTTGTCAGATTTTTTGTTTACGTATGCAGCTTTGGTTTCTATTTGTCTAAGAACAATAGTTGGTTTCTTAAAATCAGCTATTTTTTTTGGTTTAAAACCTTGAATCCAAGCGACTTCGTCGACACCTTTGAATCGAACAAACTTTTGGATACAATAATTTTTTGTGAAACTTCTTGGAAGAGCTTCAGACAGGATTACAGTATTAGCAAAGGGCAAAGTTAATCTGTTCACTGATAAAGCGTGTGGTGTATCTGCAGTTAAAATTATAGGGATACCCAAACCGAAGGCAGTTCTACAAAGTTCAACTGATTGATGGGATATTGCTATATCAGGTTTATTATCTTTGAATAGTCTTGAAAATTCAAGGATTCTTTCAGCGCTTTCTTGTAACCTTGTATTTAAGGTCACTGGATTATATTTGCCCACAACTAAAGGTTTTTCGTTTAGGATTTTAGAGAGGGGAATTGTATCAGGATGCTCTCTAGTGGTAAATATGAAGTCGTGACCCTTCTCTTTTAATCTCTTGCCTATGGCTGCGCCATACCTGATATGTTTACCAGTGCAGGCGTCAAACCAAACCTTCATCACTTCACCTTACTAAGCTTATCAGCTAAGAACAGTTCTCGTTTAGCTTCAAACTCCTTCAAAGACATAACATATCTAGCTGGGCAACCTGCAAAAACTGTACCAGCTGGGACATCAGAGGTAACAACGCTACCACCACCAATAACTGCACACTCACCCACAACCACACCAGGAAGAATCGTTACACCTCCTCCAATCACAGCGTTATCCTTGACTTTTACAGGTGTCATAAAACTACTTCTGGGATACTTATCATTGAGCAAACTACTGTTAGGCGCAATAAACACATTTTTACCCAAGATACAACCATTAGATATGGTTACATGTGCCTGAATATTACAGTTCCGACCTAAAACCACATCCTTACCTAAATCTACAAAACTTCCAATCACACAATTATCGCCGAGAATAGTATTTTCTCCGATAACAACATAATTCCAAATGGAACAACCAGCACCAATAACAACATTGGAACCGGTTACTATTCCAACACCACGCTTAGAACTCTGCATACTTCACCTTTTCGGACTCCAGATTTAAATAGTTTGATATTAACTTGACTTTCTTATTATTGGGGGCAACTATTTGATGCAGGAAACAGTGCTGATAGTAGGCTTAGGAGAAATTGGGCATACTCTTTTCAAATTAATAGAAGAGAAGAAAGATCAGTTTAACGTTTATGGTATAGACATAGACGAGGGTAAAATGAAAGAGCTTGCCCAAAACAAAGACAAGATTCCAAGTAAAGTAGATACACTTCAAGTTTGTCTTCCATGTAATGACCCAGAAAAGTTTACTAAAATAGTTGCTGAATACACTGAAAAATTTAAACCAAAATTAGCGATAATAAACAGCACAATTCCGCCTGGAACAACACTTAAAGTTTCTCAGGAATGTAAATGCTTAGTTGCACATTCACCCGCACGTGGAGTTCATAAAAATGCGGCTCACATGCTTTGGGAGATTAAACGTTGGTCAAAATATGTAGGTGGAACAAGCAAGGAGTCTTCAGAAGCAGCTAAGAAACATTTTGAGAAGTTAGGGTTAAAGGTGAAGCTTCTTAAAAGTTGCCGTGAAACAGAGTTAGCAAAAATTTTTGAGACCACATATCGTGCTTGGATGATTGCTTGTTTCCAAGAGATGCACCGGATTGCCCACAGTTTCGACACAGATTTTGATGAGACAGTAGATTTCTTGGAGGACACACATAGGGTAAGATTTGACAGACCTGTGATGTATCCAGGCATAATTGGGGGACACTGTTTAGTTCCTAACACGAAATTACTGCTTGAAGTTTATGATTCAGATTTTTTACGTTTAATCTTAGAGTCCAATAACAAACGTAAAGAAGAGATAAAAGATTCAAAAATACGAGCAGAAGTGGAAAAAGTATCCAAAAGAGCAACCGCTTTAGAAAATGAATTGATGAATAATAAGTCTGAAACAACCAGCCAGTAAGAAGAACACCTTTTTATTCAATTTATCTTCTTGGTATTCTGAATTTGGCAATTAAAATTGGAGATATTAGTTAGCTATAATTTGATTTTGATGCCTCGAACAGTTCATTGACGTAATCTTTAATTGTTTTTTGTTGTTTCTTAGCTATTTTCTTTATTGAATCGCTTATACCTGTAGAATACTGAATTGCCTTCTTTGGCTTATCAACTATAGAATCTGGGACACCGATATTCTTTGCGACCGCACGTAAAACAAGCTTTCTTAAAGTATTAAGTGAATGTTCGATTTTACATTCCACAGGCAAATTGACTGCAAAATCTGCAAGATCATACGAAGCAAAAGGTAAACGTAAATCTAAATCAAAAAAACCTGCTATTTTCAAATCACGCTCAAGATTACTGGTATGGATTGATGCTACATCGTCAAACATAGCTTTACGTGTTTTTTCTGCGCCTTCTTTTAGATATTCAGTGACATACCGTTGATATCCACCAAATAATTCGTCCGCGCCTTGCCCAGCTAACAAAACTTTATGACCTTCTTCAAATGATTTTTCAGCTAACCAAAAAAAAGGTACACCGATACTAGCTTTGATTGGATCGGGGGCCTCAATTAAATCTATAACCAAAGGCAAAGTAGTCTCTACATCTGATTCCTTAAAAAGATGTATCTCCAAGGGCAAATCTAATAATTTCGCCGCTTCAATAGCTTGTTCTGTTTCCAACTGGTTTTCTAAACTTACATGTAATAGATGTACATCAACCCCGCATTTCTTTGCTAAGAAGGCTATTATGCTACTATCTATACCTCCTGAAAAGGCAACTGCGACTTTTTTAAGTCCTTTCACACGTCGTTCAATTGCTTCTAAAAGCAGTATCTGAAGGGGTTCAGCTGCATCATTCAATGGTACTGATGTGGATTCGCGTAAGCTTAAGGTTTTTACTTTTTTGAATTTAAAGCCTTCTTTATATGTAAAGCAAAGGTTACCAGGGGGAAATGAAACTGGTTTTTCTATCCCGATTTTCCAGAGTGCTTTACGATTAGTGGAAAAGGCAATAAATTCTCTATTTTCGCCGAAATATAAGGGGTTAATACCTATTGGATCACGACCCGCCACTATACAATTTTCCTTGAGTAACAGAAGAGTATAGTTTCCGTCACTTTGCTCCAGCGTAGTTTCCAAGCTTTTTTCATAACCTAACGGGTCTTTCGAGTTTTTGGGCGAGGCAAAATTGAGTTTAGATGAAAAAATGTTACCTTCGAATAGTAAGGAAGATTCATTGAATTGTTGTATTTCATAACTGTTTTTTGTTTTGGGAGATGATGTGTAACCGATTGCTATTGATGAGTGGGCAGCTTGCTGTTCTAGTAGATAAGGGCTTTTGTGTGAGTAGTTGCCTTTCGGAGTAATTAACCCATAATGTGATGGGGTATGCTTTAGACTTATTGAATTAAGGGTATTTAAGATAAGTTCAGTGACGCTATCGTCATTTTTACTTAAAACAGCAATGGTAGCTTTCATCGGTAAACACATCAACAGTTGTTAGTCAAGTATTATTAGTGGTAAAACATTAATCTTTAATTGTAATAACCTCTGGTTGAGGAATAATACTCTTGCCCATATTACCAATAGATACAGGACGTTATGGTACAGTAGAGATGCTAAGAATTTTTGAAGAAAAAAAACGTATCCAATATCTCTTAGATGTTGAAGCTGCTTTGGCTTTAGCACATGCTGAAGTGGGAAACATACCAAAAAGAGACGCTGAAATTATTGAGAAGATGGCATCAACAGAATATGTAAAGATAGAGAGGATAAAAGCTATTGAGAAGGATATTAAACATGATATCGCTTCGCTAGTTCGTGCATTATCAGAAGTCTGTGGATTAAGCGGTGCTTATGTTCATCTTGGCGCCACAAGTTATGATATAGTCGATACAGCTAACGCACTTCAAATTAGAGATGCACTCACCGTAATAGAGGAGAGATTAGCTGGTTTTAAGGTAATACTTCAAGAAAAAGCAGGGCAATACAAAGAGACAGTTATGACGGGTAGAACACATGGACAACATGCTCTACCTATAACATTAGGTTTTAAATTTTCAGTTTGGGGTTATGAAGTTAACAGACACTTAAAGAGAATTGCAGAGTGTAAAAAAAGGGTTTTAGTTGGAAAAATAAGTGGAGCAGTTGGTAGTCAAGCTGGGCTAGGTGAAAATGCTCCTGAAATTCAAGAGTTAGTAATGAAGAGATTGAATTTGGAAACTGCTGAGATCTCCACTCAAATTGTACAGAGGGACCGCTATGCTGAACTTGTATGTATTTATGCAATGGTGGCATCTTCTCTTGAAAATTTCGCTACTGAAATCCGGGAGCTTCAACGGCCAGAGATAGCTGAAGTCTTTGAATCTTTTGAGGCAACAAAACAGGTTGGTAGCTCAACAATGCCCCATAAACAAAATCCAGAAATTTGTGAGCGTGTTTGCGGATTAGCTAGGATAGTGCGCAGTTTAGTTTTGCCTGCATTAGAAGATATGGTCACTTGGCATGAACGCGATTTAACCCAATCTTCAGCAGAGAGATTTGTTCTCCCTGAATCATCAATACTATTAGATTATATTCTTAAACTGATGTGTGATGTTGTAAGCAACTTACGAGTTGATAGTAAACGTATGTTAGCTAACTTATCTTTAACTCAGGGACGCGCTATGTCTGAATCAGTTATGATGGCTCTCACTAAGAAAGGTGTAAACAGACAAGAAGCCCATGAAATACTAAGACAGTTAACAATTAAAAGTACAGTTGAAAATAAAACATTCAAACAAAGTCTAATCGAAGATTCTTTTGTAAGTAGCAGACTAGGTGCAAAAGAAATTGAAGACGCGTTAAACCCTAAAAACTATTTAGGAACTGCAGTAAAACAAGCTGAAAAATTCGCTAACAGTACTTAAAAATCAAACAATTCCTTCTGAGTATTTTCCTCGGGGATTTTCCCCAATCTTTCCCATGTGTCTTTTTTAACAAAGCCGCCTACCTGTTCTTTAATTTTCTTTGCTAATCTTGGACCTACAGAGGGTAAACTTGTTATCTCTTCAATAGAAGCATGCTTTAAGTCATCGATTGTGCGGAAGCCTGCATTAAATATAATTCGACCCCGAACTCTACCAACCCCCTCCAAGGCTACAATCGGCAACAATTCTTTCTTTATTCCTTTCGAAACGCGTTGAATCAATTCAGTGCTTAACGTAGTTATGTCTTTGTTCTTAGCTACGACTGGAGAAAGCTCTTCTATTGCATGCAATAACCACTGCGCGTTCTCAATTGTTCTGTAAAGGTCGCCGGGTTGTACATTGAAGCGTTCGAAGAGTTTGTCTTCAGGCAATTCTTCTATCCAGTTATTGAGTACCAGTGCTGTTTTAACTTCCCCTAAGAATTCAACATAACCAATATTATCGCTCCATTGATCAGGCGGGTCAATGAAAAGTTCCTGTTTATGGTCTTCAGCTGTGATTGTTAAGTTGTCAATTTCTCTTTGATAAGGTCGCATTATGGGGCCCATGTCGGGTGTGTGTGAAATCAAATGAAAAAGACTAAATTCGGTTAAAATAGGCGGATTACTTTGTAAGGCATCACGTATTATTACTCCTGATAGAGGGTCAATATACAGTTCGCTAATTCTTTTTCCAAATTTAGTTGCTAAAATGTCATCTCCGAGAACGTAAATCATTTCTTCATCATGTAAGAATCGGAGAATTTTATTTATGACACTTTTAATGGCTTTCACATCGTATTGATAAGCATAGAATGTTTTACCAAAAAATTCGTATATTCCCTGTTCTGTATGAGCAAAATCAGATGCAATAGTAGCTAATACATGACCGCGTATTATTTTTTCTACAGCTAATCGGGACCAGATGCGCTCAGGTTTAGCTAAAACGTAGCCTTCCATAAGATAGTCAGCTTCGTCAGCTGTTTTTGCTATTAGTACTGATTCACCAAACTTGTCATATTTTGGTCTACCTGCTCTGCCAGCCATCTGTTTGTAATCTAAAACACTTATAGGGTAATTCCCTAATCCAGCTTCAAATCGCCTATAATCTTGTATAATAACTGTTCTTGCAGGTAAATTGACGCCCCAAGCTAGTGTAGGTGTAGCAGTCAACACTTTTATTTTTCTTTCTTTAAAAGCATCTTCTATTATTTTCCGATGTGCACCAGTTAATCCTGCATGATGATAAGCAGTGGCTGAACGGACCAAGTTGGCAAGTTCTTCACTAAGCTGAGTTCTTTCACCTGCTTCAAGAATCTTTTTCGCTTCTTTCTCAAGTGTAGCTCTTGTCTGTTCTTCTAATGATTGTTTAACTATTTTTGAGCCCCTTTTTGGGACTAATACTTTATTCATGTGAATAGCTACGTTTTTTGCTGCTGCAGCAGCGTTTTTACGTGTTGAAGAAAAAATGAGGGCTTGCCCACCATTCCTAATAGTGTCAAGAACCAAGTTTATGATAGTTAATCTAGTATCCTGTCCAATTTTTCTAGAACCGCCGTCTTTATATTGAATTTCATCTTGAAGTATGACGCCTTCTTTAAGGTCTATTGGACGCCAACTTGTCACGATATATTTTGCGTTTAACCAACCTGCAATTTCATCCACATTGTTTATTGTAGCACTAAGCGCTAAAATTTGGATAGAAGGATTAACTTGAAGTAACCTTGCTATAACAATTTCTAAAGTTGGTCCACGTTCAGCTTCGTTCAAGAGATGAACTTCGTCTGCAATAACTGCGGATATGTTATCCATCCATTTTGCGCGGTGACGTAAAAGCGAGTCAGCCTTCTCGTTAGTAGTCACTATTATATCATAACGTTCAAGCCAGTTGGCAGCGGAATCAAAATCACCTGTACTTATACCTACAGATATTTTTGTGCCGTCAACCTTTTTTATAGAAGTGTATTTTTTAAATTCCTCAAACTTCTCACTTGCTAATGCACGTAATGGAGAAAGATAAATGACTTTTCCATTATTATCAAGTACATGTTTGAGGGCGCAGAGTTCAGCTATCAAAGTTTTACCTGAAGCAGTTGGACTAGCAAGCACTATGTTATTTCCGTCAAGCACTCCGGCGTTTAGGCAATCTTCTTGAGGAGGAAAAAGCTCTAGGATTCCATGCTCTTGAAGTATTTCTTTAACGGAATCATGGATGGGTAGTTCTGCAACCTTCAAATTTTTCGCCAATTAACTATTAGTCGTCGATAGTATGGCAACGTTTGTTATTAGGGTTTTTTAGCTCTTTATGCTTTTAATATAAATTAACATTAACGAAACTTTAAGGAATATTGTTTAAAATATAATGAAAATTTACAAGAACCAATTATATGAAAAACAATTTGACCTCATGGTTACCCAATCAATGCCACAGCTACATTGAGTAATAGTTACTTTAATTATAAATGGATTAAAAGCTAAATCAGCATAGAAAAACACACAAAAGAGATACATACGGAATTAGCAAATTACCTAAAAAAAGTCATCGCATAATTCTAGCTGCAACTTTTTTTTAAAAAAAATGAATTAGAAATATCAATTGATAACATCACATAAAGAAGCGGGATAGCTCAAGAATACACATTTGAAGAAAGATAAACTTTAGATTAAAGGGGACTATCAAATAATACTTAAGAAAGCAAATAGTGGCGGAAAAGTAACAGTGGACATTCAGAAAATAAGGCTGGACTTCCCAATTTTAAGTAGAAAAGTTAACGGTAATCAACTAATTTACTTTGACAATGCAGCGACAACCCAGAAGCCACGCCAAGTCACAGATGCAATTACAGATTACTACAATAATCATAATGCAAATGTTCATCGTGCTGTGCATACCTTATCGATGGAGGCAACTAAAGCATACGAAGAGTCACGGGAAAAAATCAGTAATTTTATAAGTGCTAGAAATCTGAGTGAAATTGTATTCGTTAGGGGTACAACTGAAGCAATTAATCTAGTAGCCTATTCATGGGGACTAAGTAACCTCAATAAAGATGACGAAGTGCTGCTGTCTCTTATGGAACATCACAGTAACATTGTACCTTGGGAAATTATAAGAAAACATAAAGGGTTCACTATTAACTACGCAAAAATTAAACAAGATGCTACACTTGACTTTGAAGATTTTGAAAGTAAACTTTCCAAGAAAACAAAAATTGTATGCCTAAATCATGTTTCAAATATAACAGGCACTATTAATGATGTAAAACGCCTCGCCAAAGTCGCTCATGAAAATGGCTCAATAGTGCTTGTTGATGGTGCTCAGGCTGTACCACACATGAAAATTGATGTGCAAGAGTTAGATGTTGACTTTTATGCTTTTTCAGGCCATAAAATGCTTGGACCAACGGGTATAGGTGTTTTGTATGGCAAAAAAGAATTACTTGAAAATATGCCTCCCTTTCAAGGTGGAGGGGAAATGATAAAAGAAGTATCATACAACAAAAATAAGTGTGAAGTATCTTGGAGTGAGTTACCAGGAAAATTCGAGGCGGGAACGCCTAATATTTGTGGTGTTATAGGACTTGGAGCAGCAATAGAATATTTGAAAGGAATAGGTATGGAAGAAGTTTATGAACATGAAAAAGAACTAACAGAATACACAGTTAAACACATGAAGGAATGTGATAAAATCAAATTATACGGAACAAATGACCTATCTAAGAGATGCGGTATAATACCTTTCGGAGTTAGAGATATATCAGCTCATGATGTAGCTTTACTCTGTGATAATTACGGAATTATGATACGTAGTGGCTACCATTGCGCACAACCGTTACATGAAATTTTAAAACTTAAGTCTTCAGCGAGAGCAAGCTTTTACATATACAATACTCGCGAAGAAGTAGACCGCTTTATAGAAGTCCTGAAGGCGTTTAATTGAAATGAAAACAGTATCTGACTACGTGTCACGTATTGAAGGGACATGTGGCGCAGAAAATGACATAATAGTTGTTTTTCGTAATGAAAAAAAGGAAGAAGCCATCTTGAATATTATGAGGAAGGCTACTTTAAAAAACACTATAGCAGGCGTAATTTTTGAGTTAACATACAAAAATCAACCATTTCGCCTCTACGTAAGCGGTAAAGCGATTTTCTGTGGTTTTAAAACAAAAAAAGATCTTATGGATTTTTTAACAGAACTTCTGCTTTAAGAATTCAATTCAAACAGTTATTGGATAATCAGGTCTCAAAGTGTAATTACCGAATCTTTAGAAGCCTTTTTTAGGGCTTAAACAATATAACCTCAAACAATAGGGAAATGTTTAGAAGAAAAGGGTTTGACGAATGAGAATCGCGATGCTACACCCGTCATTAACTTGGCGGGGGGGAGCAGAAAGACAAGTTTTAGTCTTTGCCACCGAACTCCAACGTATGGGACATGATGTTGAAATTTTTACATGTGCCCTTAATGAAAAATGTTATCCTGAATACGTCAAACAACTCAAGATAAACGTAGTACATAATCCAATAATAAGAAATAATCAAAATACGATTCGTAAAAGAACAGTGATTAGAAGGTTAAAAGGAAGAGTTCAGGGGTACATAGAAGAGTTTCCTTTAATGCTATATCTTGGAAAGAAGGTTTCTAAAAATTTTGATATAATCAATAATCATAATACACCTACGCAGTGGGCTGCATTTTTTGCCAAGAGAAACAGCAATTTACCTATAGTTTGGATGTGTAATGAACCTCCATTTTGGTTTTCTGATTCGAGAATGAGAAAAGGATTGGGAAAAATCAATACACCTTTGTATCAAGGATTTGATAAGTTCACTGTTAAAAATATTGATAAAATAGTTACAATTTCTTTTATCGGCAGAAGTAGAATAGAAAAAGCATATGGTAGATCAGCTGAAATTGTTCGACCTGGAATTGATGTAGAATTATTTCACAGGGCTTCAGGAGAAAAAGTTAAAGAAAGATATAAACTTGAGAATGATTTTGTTCTTCTTCAAGTAGGCAATATTGCTAGGGATAAAAGACAAACAGATACAATATTGGCGTTACATGACCTTTGTAAAAAACACGATAATGTCAAATTGATTTTGGTTGGTCAAGGCCCAACAGAAGATTTAGTCGCCTTAAGCAGAAAGTTGGGAGTAGAAAATAAGGTGCTATTTTTAAAGAATTGTTCTGATGATGAATTAGCACAGATATATGCTGCATGCGATGTTTTTGTTTTTCCTGCTGAAATAACATGGGGATTAGCGGTTATTGAGGCGATGGCATCATCTAAAGCAGTTGTGGTTTCAAAAAAAGCTGGTGCCTCTGAAATTATAAAAAATGGAGAAAACGGATTTATTATTGATGAACCATATTCGAAAAACATTGTCACGCAAATTGAAAAATTAATGTCTAATCCATATTTATGTCAGAAAATAGGTGCTAATGCATACCAGTACACTTTGGAGAACCTATCTTGGGAGAAATATGCTAAAAATATGGAGTCTGTTTTCATTAAGACGATTAAGAATTTCCATCAGATTAATTGATTATAAATCCTTTAAGGATGTTAAGACATCATCTCTCACGTAGTAACTTTTAGAGGAGGAATCGGATAGTAAATCCCTAACTATCTTTGGGTGATCACTCAATTTTATAAGCCCCAAGTCACCAGGATAATTGAAACCTAACTCTTTTCTACGCAAATCTACAGCGTTAGCCCAGAATAATTCAGGGTCATCTACATGATTCTGAAGAAGAGCTACATCTTGTTTAAGATTATTAAGGCTAAACATTTCCATATGTTTCTGACATTTTTCAATATAGTCTCTGGGAAAAAGTGACCAATACCTGTAGATTGGTTTTGGTAAGTAAAAAGATCTGGACAGGGACGATGAACATGTATTTGCAAATGTCCATTCAACACCCTTATTGATATATTGGCGTAGTCTACGGGGGTGAAATATTGTCTTGCGAATTTCAGAAGTTATAAAAGATTCGCTAACACCAAGCGTCCATGCATCGGATACAGCAACAATATTATCAAGGTTTTTTGCTAACCGTAAACGAAAATCTTCATAAAACTTATACCCTTTGACAAGATGGATAAAGGGCAAAGTAAACGCAGTTATTTGTGGACATATTTCAGGTAGTGCTTTAATTAAAGTAACATCGTCTTCATGTATAATTTCATTAGCTTGTATTGAAAAGATATAATCATATTTACACTTGGCTCTGACGATATTGGTTACTTCGGTAATATCAGTGTATTTCCTATTCGTAGGCCATTCCTGTCTGAAGATTTTTACTTTCTTGTTTACATTTGCTATGTTCTTTAAGACTGTAAAAGTTCCATCTGTAGAGTATCCTTCGGAAATCAGGAGTTCATCGCATATAGGCAGTATAGAACTTATTGCTTCGACAAAGGGATAACCACTTGTCAAGACATTCTTCAGAGTCATAAAGCCAGAGATCATTCATTATAGCCGCTAAACAGTGGGTTGTTAGAGACTTATTAATTTAACCACAAACAAAAGAGGAAGACACTTTACATAAAAAAACTGCAACATATTTAATTCTCTTATCGAT
>Ga0209723_1000528_pt1 | contig 70333 bp, 59 predicted proteins | sample BiotimSIPDNA_2_FD_185750 | JGI IMG/M metagenome (GOLD analysis project Ga0209723, IMG submission 185750) | Anaerobic biogas reactor microbial communites from Washington, USA - Biogas_R2 time_0 SIP DNA (SPAdes) (version 2) | ecosystem: Engineered > Bioreactor > Anaerobic > Unclassified | place... | reverse complement strand
TCTTGAGGGCCTCAGCGGCGGACTTCATCCCTTTGATCCCTGCGGGGTCATCCTTGGGGCCGAGTATTACGAAATCATTGTACATTATGTCCTGGCGGTTCTGTCCGTAGCCGTCCTTTATGAACTGGTCCTCAAGGGCCCTTGCGTGTACAACGACCATATCGAAGTTTCCGGTCTTTGCCTTTTCCAGAGTCGCGCCTGTCCCGGCTTTTTCGATCACGAAGTCGGTCCCGGTCTTAGCTTTGTATGTCTCAGTAAGAAGGGGGATGATCCCGGCGTCTACGGGACCGATTGTGCTTGAAAGTTTGATCGTTCCTGCAAATGCAGGGACGGAAAGGAGCAGGATCAGGATAAGTGCAAGTGCTGATTTTCTCATGACAGTGATGGCCTCCGTTATTATGTGATATGTGTTTCTCAGCTGTTTCCCACTCTTCTTCGGAGGAAGGAGAGCGAGATGTTCAGGGCGAAAGATATTGCGATCAGTATGATCCCAAGGGCTATGCCCAGCGGGAAATCGCCCTTGCCCGTCTCAAGTGTTATGGCCGTGGTTATCGTCCTCGTGTGCCATTTTATATTGCCGCCCAGCATCATAGCGGATCCGACCTCTCCTATGATCCTTCCATAGGAGGTCAATGCGGCGACCAGGATCTGGAAGCGGCCTTCCCAGAGGCTGGTAACGGCAAGTTTCGTGCCTGAGGCGCCAAGGGTCTGAAGTGTGAGGCGCAGCCTGTTGTCAAGTCCTTCGATGGCTGTGGCCGTATAGGAAACGACAATGGGCAGGCCCAGTATCACCTGGCCTATCGCCATGCCCCTGATGGTGAAAAGGAGTTCAAGATCGCCAAGCGGTCCTCTTCTCGAGATGAAGGCGTAGACCAACAGACCGACTACTACGGTAGGGAGGGCAAGAAGGGTATCTGCCACGGTCCTGAAGAAGTGCTTTCCCGGGAAATCGAAGTATCCGAGGGCAAAGCCCAGCGGCAGCCCGATCCCAAGTATGAAGAGCATTGACAGTCCCGTCAGGCTCAGCGTTGTCATCACAACATTCAGTGTTTCCTCGTCCATCGATATGATAAGCCTTATGGACTGGAAAAATCCCTGGACTATAAAATCCACCCTGTACCCTCCTTAAAACAGGGCCAAGTCCTTTGACGGGACCCGGCCCTAAAACAATGTTCGCTTATATTATTAGTGTCCGGCTCTTATATCTGCGTTGGGGAAGAAGAGCTGCTTGCCTTCGAGCTTGAAGTTGGCGATATCCTTCTGGACCTTTGAGGAGGTGATCCAGTCGATGTACTTGATGGCGAGGTCATACTTTACATGCGGATGTTTGATCGGGTTGACAGCCATTACCGAGTACATGTTCAGGAGCTGCTTGTCTCCCTCGACGACTATCACGAGTCCCGGCTTTCCTTTGAGGTTTGCTTCATATTTAATGAACGTACCTCTGTCCGCAAGGGCATAGCCTTTGCGCTCGTCGGCGATGTTGATCGTGTTGAGCATTCCCTGTCCGGTCTGGACGTACCATGAAGCCTTGTCATAATCCTTGACTCCGGCCTCTTTGAAGAGCCTCAGCTCAGCCATATGCGTTCCCGATTTGTCAGCACGGCTCACGATCGGCTGTCCCTTTGCCGCGATCGTCGCTATTGCCTCAGTGATCGGTTTCCCCTTGATGCCTGCGGGGTCGCTTGCCGGGCCGATAAGGACAAAGTCGTTGTACATGACCTTGCGGCGGTTTACTCCGGCTCCGTCGGCCTCAAATTTGTCCTCGGCCGCAGGGTCGTGTGTGAGGACTATGTCGACATCTCCGTTGCGTCCGTACTCAAGGGCCTTTCCTGTACCTACCGATACCCACTGGACCTCGATCCCGGTGTCCTTCAGCAGAATAGGTGCCAGATAGTCAAGCAGTCCGGTGTTGTCGGTGCTTGTGGTCGTTGCCATCCTGAGAACGGGCGGTTTCGCATAAGCCAACGGACTCAGTGCCAGCATGCATACGGCAAGGATCGTGATGAAAAGTAATACGCGCTTGTTGCTTCTCATGGGGATACCCCTCCTTAAATGTATATTTGTATATTGGTGCCAAAAACTTTTTGGTGCCTTGAAGGATTAGGAGGGCAATAACTTTTGATATCGCGCACGGCAATCTTTGTGCCCCCTTTCCACAATGGGAGACGGAACAGTTTCCCGTTCCGCCCTAACGTCTGTATTCCATGGCAGGCGCCGAAGGATATACAGATTCAGGGTCGCTTCGCCGGATCCGGCGAAGCATTGAGTGCCTAATAAGTGAAATATATGGCACAATGGCTATTCTACACTATTTAATTGTTTTTGTGTGAATTAAACATGAAAAAAGAAAATTTATTATTAAATGCAACTTGATTGCACTTAAATATAAAAGATGCGAGACCGTTGGGGGCGATCCCGCATGGGAGAGTTGGGATTTTGTGCACATCCCTTAAGAAATGAAATCGACCGTCCCCTGTGGAGAAGACGGCCGATTTGAATTCAGGCAGCCGCTCTCCTTTCCAAAGGGAGGCCCCGCCGTTTCCAGCGAAACCCTATCGGCCCGGCTGCCATGGATATGATCTTTAGGCGGTCAGGCTCGGAGAACAATCGATTACTTGAATTATCCTACATGGTGATCACAAAAATGACAAGTATTTTGTTCATAAGTGGCTACGTAATTTAAAATTGTTTTCATGCCTGCTCTGTTATAATATTCAAAATATTGATCTTGACAGCAGTTCATGATCAACTATTCTTCCTTTATATGTGGGGTGAGGAAAAATGACTACGCTGCATCTGCCTGCCAATCTGCCCAAGCCAACGCTGGAGGAGATCAGAAACTGTCCCATAAGAAGCAGGATAGATGATATCTGCGTGCGCATAGGACTCAATCCTCCTCCGATTGACGGCAGAGATATGATACTGCATATCTCCGACACGCCGTCGACCATGTTTCCCTATCTCCGGAGAGCGATCCGCCGCCTCCGTCCCGCATGGGTCGTGCACACCGGGGACCTGGTCGACGATATCAAGCTTGAGAACAGGCCGGGAATGATTGACCTTTACCGCAAAAAACTCAGGGTACTCCTCAACATCCTTTCAGATGAGACATGCGGGGCTATCCTCCTGACCGGAAACCACGATCACCTGCCCACCTTGCTTGAAATGACAGAGAACTCCCCTGTTCAGGTATGGAGCAGGCCGGGCCGGTTTTATATAGGAAGCTTCCGCTTCAGGGCAGGCCATACCTTTGAAGATGTTATGAACGATGCCGGAGAGTACAACCTGTTCGGGCACAATCTGGAACATCCGTCCGTCATAGACGGGTGCGGCAGGTTTTTTCTCAATGGACTGGAGGAGATGCACCTTATACATATGGAGACGGGAGATGTCATCCCCTTTTGCTACCCGCCCGGTACGAACGACGCAAGGCTCGAACGTAAACGCATCTCGCTGTGATATCAAAAAGGAGGTCTTTTGAATGCTCTCTCTTGTAAGAAGCGGTCCCGAAAGCCTTGTGCTCCATGCCACGGACAAAGTGGCAGAGATAAAAAAAAGCCTGAACGAGTGGGGGTCACACATCTCCCTCGATCCCGAAAGGGCGCTGGGCATATACGGAAACAACAGGAGGATCATCTTTTTTATTTCATCTTCAAATCTGCTGACCGAAGAAGAGGAAGAGGAGACGTATGTGTCGGAGAATTCCATTGAACTTCTTCTGTGCACTCTGATAAATAGGAGACTCATATCCGGGGTCGAAGAGGTCAAGATGATGCCCGGGTTCATAATGATGAGGCTTTTGGGCAACATAGAAAACGGCATCGCATCGATCCACAAGGATCTTGGAGGGGAGATCATAGACAGGGATCCGATGTTCCGAAACTACATCCCGGGAACTTCCTCTGTCGTATATTTCACGCAAAAGGCGATCAACAGAGCAGTCTCTGTCCAGGATATGTACGAAAAGGCACTGTTGATACACCACAGGTCCAAGGGGGCAATAATCCAGTACCTTTCTGTGAGGGGAATAGAATACCTTGGAGATGCGATGGGGACCCCCGACTGGAATGATGTGGAGATCAAGATCTACGATGCCAACGGACATTTCGACCTGCACAGACAGAGATTGTGGATGGCTGCTCAGGGACTGCAGATAGGGGTCGTGCTGGCTGAAAGATGGGGAAGGGATCAGGCTATGGTCATGATGAGCGTCCCGATCTATCTCGTAAAGATCTTTACACCTATGGAAGTGCAGGAGATAAAAAGGATCGCAATGGGGCTCGAGTATAATGAAATGGGTCAGCGTTTTGCAGACTTTGATGTTTTCTTCAGGGACAAAAAGGTCAGTGCCTATACAGAGCTTGAGTCGCACCCGGGGATGACAAGGAATGAGATCGGCATGCTATATCGCAATGAGATCATGAAAAATATAGATTTTGATTCAATGAAAGAACTGCTTCGCCTGGAATCCATTATTAAAGAGAAATCAGAAATAAAATCAAATAATTAAATTATATATATTTAAATTTTAAATAATTAATATGCGCAGGAGCCCTATCGTAGCCAAATTACGATAAGGCTCCTTTCTTTTTGATCAGGACGATGGCAGGACCGATAATCTTATCACATTCGTTTTTTTATTAAAGAACATAGGTCAAAAAAAGGCTGGAATGATATCTGATTTTGAAATATGCAGTCAGGAAGCTCAGAAAACGGAGAGTATCAACGGCCATAAATTTCTGAATTTTACAATAAATATAATTTTATTAAAAATATATAATTTATAACGATATTTCTTGATATTTCTAAACATGCTTGTATTGGGCAATTTTTGAAAGCCTGATGAACAAAATCAACCAATGTTTGAATTTATAGGGGGGTGGATGCTGAAAATATGACAAGACGTTTTGGATCATTCAGATATTTCACGAAAAGATTGCTGCAAAAAATGACCAATGTTCTTAATTATAATTTTATTGATAATAGAGTTTAAATATGCTAAGCTGTACAAGTGTCGGGTCCTGAATATCTATTTTGTATATATATATATGAATTTATCGACTGTGACTGAGAAAGGAGGGTATTTTTAAAGCACATCTACTCAGGCCCGATCATGAGCAGCAAAGTTATCATCTTTTGTTTTCTGCTACTGGATCAAAATTACCGATAAGAAAGTGAGGTCTAACGTATGGCTGAAATCAAACAGGGCGGCGATCAGTTTGCAAGCCGCTGGGGACTCATCGCAACAGTTCTTGGCATGGCGGTCGGTACGGGAAATATTTGGCGTTTCCCGCGTGAAGTAGCAAGCAACAATGGTGGCGCGTTCATTCTTATCTGTTTCCTTGCACTATTTTTCTGGGCGGTACCCCTTATCTGTGCTGAATCCGTTTTCGGTAAAAAGACACGTATGGCGAACGCCGGAGCCTTCAAGGTCCTTCTCGGAGAAAAATGGACCTGGGTAGGAGCCTGGTGCGCCATGGTCTGCGTAATGCTCGGCTGCTACTACGTCGTAGTTCTCGGCTGGGTCATGAAGTATCTCTCACTTATTTTTACGGGCTTCCTTACCCAGGTACAGGCTGGTGGTACTGACCTGACTTCAGAAGTGTGGAAGAATTTCGCAATGACACCTCCTGCAGTTGAGGCATGGGTGTGGTTCGTGGCCGCCGTCCTTATAGCAGCCGCGATCATCGTCCGCGGTGTCCAGGGAGGTATCGAGACGGCAAACAAGATAATGATCCCAGCAGTCTTTATACTTCTGGCTATCCTTCTTGTGCGCGTAATCATGCTTCCTGGAGCATGGAAAGGCCTCGAATACATGTACCACGTGGAATTGGTCGACTTCACCCGCCCCAGTGTCTGGCTGGCTGCATTTACGCAGGCAGCATGGTCGTCAGGAGCAGGCTGGGGAATGTTCCACGTTTACTTCGTTTATGCGGCAAAGGATGAGGACATCATGCTCAACGCCTTCACCGCAACATTCGGAGATATGGTCGCTGCAATGCTCGCCGGTATGGTCGTCCTTCCGGCGGTCTTCGCTCTGGCTCCCGATCCCATGGCAGTAATGAAATCAGGCGCGAACGGCCTGACCTTCGTCAACCTGACGAACCTCTTCGCGCACACTACAGGCGGATTCGTAATGGCGGCCCTCTTCTTCGTCGCACTCTTCTCTGCCGCCCTCAGCTCTGTTATCGCAATGGTCGAACTTGGATGCCGCAACCTGATGGATATGGGCTTCAGCCGCCCGAAGGCGACCGGTCTCGTAACGGCCTTCTTCCTCATCGTAGGGACCTGGTCGGCACTTGACAACGGTATCTTCGAAAACCAGGACATGGTATGGGGAGTCGCTCTTCTGATGGTAGGACTCTTCTACTCGATCGCAGCCATGAAGTACGGAGTCGAAAAACTTTGGAAGGAAGATATCGCCCCCTGCTCAGACATGCATGTTAAGTGGATGTGGACGGTCATCAAGTTCTTCCCGGTCGAATTTGCCCTTGTATGGGGCTGGTGGTTCTATCAGTCCATGACATGGTATCCCGGAGAGTGGTTCAAATTCTGGCCCCTGCAGAAGTATGCCTACACCCCGGGATCCATGGTCGTTGAATGGACTCTTCTTGCTGTGATCCTCTTCGTCCTCAACGGAGCCATGGCGAAGAAGCTCGTCCATGCCAACAAGCTGGATTAACTTCGGCCTGAACGGAAAAAGGAGGACATAATTATGTGGCAGCTCAATATGGTTGTATGTATCGCTGTAGGTTTCGGTGCCTTCGGCTGGGCCCTTAAAAGGACGATGGACGCTGAAAAGAAAAAGAAGGGTTAGGCTCATAGTATAACTCGACTAATGAGAGGCATCTTCGGAGACGGCATCCAATGCCGTCTCCTTCGTTTTAGACAGAGGGCCTCTCGCATCTTGCTTTTAGTGGGAATAGTGCTATAAGATAGTCTCGGCTGAAAGTTCCATGCCAGGTCAACATCGAAAGGCGGAATAGGATTGAAGATCGTTCTGGTCGGAGCAGGAGAAGTCGGTTATTACGTAGCAAAGGACCTTTCTTCGGACGGTCACGACATCATCGTGGTCGAAGAAAATGAGGATAGGGCCCAGACCGTTGAGAATGACTTGGACGTGATAGTTATCAGAGGGAACGGAGCAAGGCCCAGCGTGCTTGAAAGAGCAGGCGTGAAAGAGGGATGCGAGGACATTTCCCTTCTAATAGCCTGTACCAATAAGGACGAAGTCAATATCATGGCATGCTGGATAGCAAAAAAAATGGGGATCCCCCATGTCATCGCAAGAGCCGTGGGCCTGGAGTTCACAGACAACGAAGGCTGGGCGAAGGATCTGGGGATAGATATGCTCATCTCTCCCGAAAGGTCCGTAGCGAGGGAGATGGAAGAACTCCTTGAAGTCAGAGGAGCCCTGCATGCCGTCGAGATAGCCGGAGGCAAGGCAGGGATCTATGTTTTCAGGGTCGCGGAAGATTCATTGATCAAAGAGATGCCGCTGTGTGAGGTAAGGAGAAAAAACCCAAACCTCATCACACTTATAGTTTCCATACAGAGAGACGGGGCAAGTTTTGTCCCCAAAGCCAACGATGTCCTTATGCCCGGTGACATATGCTACACGATGTGCTACCGCGACCAGGTACACCAGCTGGAGTCGCTTTTCCAGCCCTCACTTTCGAAAAAACTTCGCAGGGTCTTCATAATAGGCGCCGGAAAGATCGGTTTCCAGACTGCAAAACGCCTGATAGCAAGAACTCCGGGGATAGATATAAAAATAGTTGAAGAGGACAGGCCAAAGTGCGAGCGCATAGCGTCAGAACTGCCCGAAGCGCTTGTGATATGCGGGGACGGCGCAGATTCCGATCTCCTTCTTTCGGAGGGCATAAACAAGGCGGATGGTTTCGTTGCGGCGACCGAACAGGATGAGACCAACCTCATGCTCGCAGTACTCGGGAAGACGCTGGGAGCTTCAAAGAGCATCGCGGTGGTGAAAAGGTCGAATTATGTCGGGATGACAGAACATTTGCCCGTAGATTCGATAGTGAACAGGAACCAGACCCTTGCGCAGGTAATCATACGGTACGTGCGCTATCCCGGATCATCCAGGGTCCTTATGGTTTTTGAAGAGATAAGTTCAGAGGCGCTGGAACTTACCCTTTCTGCCGGATCACCGTGTCTGGGGGTACCTCTCATGGATCTGCATATGCCGGCCGGCTCGGTCATTGGCCTGATCGAGCGGAGGAACGAGCTTCTGATCCCCACTGGAAGGACCGAACTTATGGCAGGAGACAAGATAGTTGTCTTTGCCTCTGCCGATATCATGCTCCGTGCAATTGAGACGATCGGAGAATCATCGAAGTGAAACTGAAAATAGTGGCAAGATTTCTTGCCGTAATAGTCTTCCTCATCTCTGCGTGCATGCTCATGCCCCTGGTGTGGGCCGTCAGGGAGGGAGGAAACGAAGTAAGGGCATTTTCACTTTCCATCCTGTTTGGCCTGTTGTTTTCGTCGGCGCTCTTTTGGTTCAGCCGTAAGGCCCAGGGCAGGGACATGGGAACGAGAGAGGCCTTTGCCGCTGTTGCTCTGGCCTGGGTCTTCGCGTCTTTTCAAGGGTGCCTGCCCTACTATCTGGGAGGTTACGTTTCCAATTTCACAGAAGCTTACTTTGAAGCGATGTCCGGGTTCACAACGACAGGGGCGACGATCTTTCGTAACATAGAAGCGCTGCCGAGGGGGATCATCTTCTGGCGTGCGGTGTCACACTGGCTCGGCGGGATGGGGATAGTGGTCCTTACCCTGGCCCTGCTTCCGATGCTCGGAATGGGAGTGAACCGGCTTTTCAAGGCAGAGGTCCCGGGTCCTGTCCTGGAGAAGATAAATCCGAGGGTCCAGGATTCGGCGCTGATGCTGTGGAAAGTCTACCTGGGAATAACTGCCGTCGGGATATTGCTGATGCTCGCAGGCGGAATGGATCTGTACGACTCGATATGCCATGTATTCGCCGCGGTATCGACAGGCGGATTTTCGACCCGCAACCAAAGCGTTGGCTGGTATCACTCTGCCTTCATCGACTGGTCGCTTACCGCCGTCATGTTCGTTTCGGGGGCAAACTTCGGCCTCCATCTCCTCGCTATTAAAAACAGGACTCTTAAGCCGTACAGGGATCCGGAGTTCAAGTTCTATTCCGGGGTAGCACTTTTGTCGACGTTTGTCATCACGACTTCTCTTTTCAGAAACAGCTGCTATCCGACGATCATCGAATGCCTTAGATATTCTGCCTTTCAGGCCGTGAGCATGATGACCACGACCGGGTTCGTTACGGCAGACTTCTCAAAATGGCCTACTATCACGCAGATGACCATCGTCGTGCTGATGTTTATAGGCGGCTGTGCCGGATCTACATCCGGTGCAATAAAATGCATCAGGATCCAGATGGTTTTAAAGCAGATCTCGGCAGAGGTGAGAAGATTCATCCACCCACACGCTTATGTGCCGATACGTCTGGGAGATAAGACAATAACTGACAAGCTGGCCTTTTCGGCCTCTTCTTTCATTGCGCTCTATTTTGTGATATTTGCCGTGGCTGCCGTGATGATCTCGTACACAGGAGAAGACGTGGTCACTTCGATAACCGCTGTTGCGGTCACACTGGGCAATATCGGTCCCGGGCTCGGAGATGTGGGGCCCGCGACTACCTTTCATACGCAGACAATACTCGCAAAATGGATCTATGTCTTCTGCATGCTTTGCGGCAGATTGGAGCTGTATACAGTCCTGGTCCTCTTCACAAAAGACGCCTGGCACAGATAACAGAAGCTTCTTCAAGTCTCTTTTTTACCCCATCCACCGGATATCCACATAATAATCACACAATATGTAGTGTTTGGTGGATAAAATCTTCTTGTATATAGTGTTTTTCCTCTTACAGATATAAATTTTTATGTTATTATAATTATCACCGTCAGATAATTTGACGTTGATCGTTTGCCCTTAAAACCAAAGGGAGGTTTTATTTTATTATGCTGCAGAAACCCGAATTCAACAAACAAGCGAAAGAGATCCTGGCCGACCGTTACCTGTGGAAGGACGACTCGGGAAAACCCCGCGAAACACCCGAGCAGATGCTTATGCGCGTCGCGAACCACGTGGCGTCTGCCGAGAAGACGGCTCCGCTTAAGTACATGTGGGCTGATGAATACTATGATGTGATGGCCAAACTCCTGTTCCTGCCGAACAGCCCCACAATAATGAACTCGGGACGCCCGGCTCCCCACGGGCAGCTTGCTGCCTGTTTTGTGATCGGGATCGAAGATTCCATGGAGAGCATCTGTGAGGCGATAAGAAAGCAGATGCTGATCCACAAAAGCGGCGGAGGCACCGGCTTCAATTTTTCCAACCTGCGTGGCTGCGGCTCCAAGGTAAACAGCACCAACGGGAGGGCATCGGGTCCCATCTCGTTCATGGGTCTTTTCGACAAGGCGACCGAGACCGTACAGCAGGGCGGTATGAGAAGGGGCGCCAACATGGGGATCCTTAATGCGGATCATCCGGACATTCGCGACTTTATACACTGTAAGGACAAAGACGGGACGATAGCCAACTTTAACATCTCGGTAGGGGTGTTTGACAGCTTCATGGAGAAGGCAGAAGCCGATCCGGCGGGCCCCGAGGCCGACCTTCTGCGTGAAATAGCCGATACCGCGTGGAGGACCGGTGATCCCGGGATAATATTCCTGGATGCCATCAACAGGGGCAACACGACACCCGAACTCGGTCCACTGACCAGCACCAACCCGTGCGGAGAATCTCCCCTCTATCCCAACGAGGCCTGCAACCTCGGTTCGTTGAACATTGCAAAGATGGTAAACAGGGATGGATTCGACTTTGAGCTCCTGGAAAAGACCGCGGCCGTTGCGACGAGATTCCTGGACAGCGTAATAGACGTGAACCACTATCCCCTTCCGGAAATATTGGAAGCAGTCAAAAAGACGCGCAAGATCGGTCTTGGAGTCATGGGATGGGCCGACCTTCTCTTCCGTCTGAGGATACCCTACGACAGTGACCGTGCTTTGGAGCTGGCAGAAAAGATCATGTCGACGATAAGGGAGACCGCGCACAGGACTTCGGCAGAGCTTGGCAAGGAGAAGGGGATACCTGAAGCATTGGTGCATCTTGGCCGCCGCAACGCCACCCTTACCTGCATCGCTCCGACGGGGACGATAGCCCTGCTTGCTGACTGTTCGTCAGGCATCGAACCCCTGTTTGCGCTTGAGCACACCAGGGTGCGCACCCAGGTCGACGGGACCAAGGTCGTCATGAAGCAGGTCAACAGGTATTACGCGGAGGCCCTTAAGGAGGGGCTGGGAGAAGATGTCATCGGGTCTGTTTTTGTAACGTCGCATGACGTGGCACCGCTTTTCCACGTTAAGACCCAGGCAGCTTTTCAGAAGTATACGGACCTTGCGGTATCCAAGACCGTCAACCTGCCGCATGACAGCTCAGTAAGGGACGTCCTTGATTCCTATGTCCTTGCCTGGAAGCTGGGTTGCAAGGGCATCACCATTTACCGCGACGGTTCGAAATCGACACAGGTCCTTTACAAAAAAGAAGAAGACAAGAACGTTCAGCCCAAGACGGACGAGATGAATACCGAAGGATCTTTTGAGAAGGTCCCTGTTGCTGTTCCGAATATCAAGCCGATGAAACTCCTCCTCAAAAGAAGATAGGACTGACAGGGACGACATAATACGCAGACAAGAGGCAAGGGCCGGAGGCTGACTCCGGCCCTTGCCTCTTGTCTCGGCTGCAGGCGTGTATCGGATCGATATAACGCTGAACTCTGCCCGGCATATTTTGATGGAAATGTAACGGCTTAAAATTGATTGAAATTATCGTACTATTCAGAATATGACTCAAATTGTGAAAATTATATTGACGTATAAGCGTAAAGTGTATATATATGTCTGACAGACATATCGATAAAGACGGAGAACAGTTTTATGAGAGAGCCCGGCCTGCTGAAGGATACAGACAAAACGGGCGGCATGTTCACAAGGGCAAAGTTTATCGATCCAGGCTTTGAAGCATTACCTCGGTTAAACCAAAGACCGTTGTTTCTTTCAGGCAACACAGCTAAATTTCTGACACATTTTCCTAAGCAGATCATTGTTCGTTCCATATGAATAACGGAAAAGAAAAATATCATCTTTTACCGAGTGAAACGGCATCTGAAAAAACGAAGTTTACATTTAACAACATATCAGGTTATTAGTAAGTAATTATAGGGGGTGGTGCAAATGCCATAAACGGAGATTTCTTAACAGGGATCTATTGTATTGCGTTAAAAGCAAAGAACAGCCGGAATTTGTAAAAGGCAGGAAAAAATAGGGGAACCAAAAGGAGTGGATAGAAGTGCTGAAGTTGGTCAGAAAAGGGGTATATTTGCTCCGCAAAGAGCTCTTGGTCGAAGAGGCGGAGAATATGGATATGAGGGAGATAAACGACCGCTTGACAAACGCCGGCCTTGATCCTATGGAAAGTGTCCTGCCGGACAAAGTAACGGCGTCAAAGGGAACGATCGCCTGGCGGATACTTCAGGCTCACAACGAAGACAAAAGCGGCGAAAAACTAAAAATACATTTCGACGCACTTGCGTCACATGACATCACCTATGTTGGGATAATCGAGACAGCCATAGCGAGCGGGATGAAAAAATTCCCGATACCCTATGTTCTCACGAACTGCCACAACAGCCTGTGTGCGGTCGGCGGGACGATAAACGAGGACGACCATGTATACGGACTATCGGCGGCAAAAAAATTCGGAGGCGAGTTCGTGCCTCCGCACATGGCCGTTATACATTCCTATGTTCGTGAAATGATGACAGGGTGCGGGAAAATGATCCTCGGATCTGACAGCCATACCCGTTATGGGGCACTCGGAACGATGGGTATCGGCGAAGGCGGTCCGGAGCTCGTGAAGCAGCTGCTGAACCATACTTATGACTTCCCGCGGGCCGAGGTCATCGCAGTATACCTGAAGGGGACGCCCCATCCCGGTGTCGGCCCGCAGGATGTCGCACTTGCCCTTATCGGGAAGGTCTTCAAGGATGGTTTCGTCAAGAACAAGATCCTGGAGTTCGTAGGGCCGGGAGTCAGCAGTCTGCCTGTGGAATTCCGCAACGGAATAGATGTTATGACGACAGAGACGGCCTGTCTCTCCTCGATATGGAGGACCGACGATCCTGTTAAAAAGTATTACGAGATACACGGACGGCCGGATGATTTCAGCCTGCTCGAACCTGACGATGCAGCATGGTATGACGGTGCGGTGATCATCGATCTTGACAAGGTCAGGCCAATGATCGCCCTGCCCTTCCACCCAAGCAACGTTTTTACGATCGACGAGCTGAACGAAAACGCAGGAGATATCCTTGAAATGGTCGATAAAGAGGCCTCGCAGCAGATAGAGAATCCAAGCCTCTCTTTGTCCCTTAGGAAAAAGCTCCGCAACGGGAGCCTCCATGTCGATCACGGTGTGATAGCGGGATGCGCCGGCGGCACTCCGGACAACATAGTCGCTGCGGTCCAGATATTAAGGTCCAACAATTCCGGGATAGGTGAGTTCAACCTGAGTGTCTACCCCGGCAGTCAGCCCATAATGATGGATCTTATGGAAAACGGCACCCTGCAGGATCTGATGTCCGCAGGGGCAACGGTCAGGACCGCCTTCTGCGGACCCTGTTTCGGGGCATGCGACACGCCGGCCAACAACAGCCTGAGCATCAGACACACGACACGGAATTTCCCGAACAGGGAGGGGTCGAAGCCGAACGCAGGGCAGCTTGCCTCAGTGGCCCTGATGGATGCCAGATCTATCGCGGCAACGGCGGCAAACGGCGGTATGCTTACCTCTGCGGAAGCGTACGGTGAATTGCTGCACGAGGTCGAATATAGGTTCCGGAGGGAGATATACGACAAAAAGGTCTATAGAGGCTACGGCAAGCCGCATCCCGAGACAAAGCTCGTATATGGTCCCAATATCTGCCCGTGGCCCAGAATGTACCCGCTTGCAGAAAACCTGATGCTCTCTCTGGCATCGGTCATCACAGATCCGGTCACGACGACGGATGAACTGATACCCTCCGGCGAAACTTCTTCGCTTCGCTCCAATCCTCTTAAGCTGGCTGAATATGCTCTCTCACGGAAGGATCCCGGATATGTGGGAAGGGCGAAGGCAGCTCAGGCTCTCGAGAACATGCGCAGGAAGACGGCTGAAGGAGGAAGCGGAGAGGTACCCTTTGAACTTAAGTCAGTCCTCGCACTTACAGGGATCGAGAATGCCGTGAAACATGTCGGCATAGGGAGCACTATCTTTGCTGTAAAGCCCGGCGACGGGTCAGCCCGAGAGCAGGCGGCATCCTCCCAGAAGGTGCTGGGAGGAGAGGCGAATATAGCTGAAGAGTACGCCACGAAACGGTACAGGAGCAACCTTGTCAACTGGGGCATGATACCTTTCATAATCGCTCCGGGAGAAAAAGAGAAACTTTCCGTGGGTGACTGGATCTTCATTCCCGGTATCCGAAAAGCGATCAGGGACGGTCTGACTAAGGTCGACGCAGTGATCATCCGCGGCGCCGTGAGGACGGGGATAACCCTTAAAATGCCCGACCTCACCAAAGAGGACAGGGAGATCATACTGGCCGGTTGCCTTATGAACCACTACTCGCGGCAGAATGAGATCCAAAGCGAAATAAACCGCAAAAAAGCTGTCATCAAGTACATATAGGATCTGAAGGGCGGGAACGATATGAAGATAACGATGAAGACACCCCTGGTGGAAATGGACGGGGATGAAATGACCCGGGTGATCTGGGCAAAGATCAAGGAGATACTGCTTGGACCCCATATCGACCTGAAGACCGTATACTATGATCTGGGACTCAAGAAACGAGATGAGACTGACGACAGGATAACGACGGAAGCCGCGGAGGCAACAAAAAAATACGGCGTGGCGGTCAAATGCGCCACGATAACCCCCAATCAGCAGAGAGTCGAAGAATACGGACTGAAGCAGATGTGGAAGAGTCCGAACGGAACTATAAGGGCCATACTTGACGGTACGGTCTTCAGAGCCCCGATATTCCTGGACTGCATCAGCCCCACCGTCAGGACGTGGAAAAAGCCGATCACCATCGCGCGTCACGCTTACGGAGATATTTACAAGGATGTTGAGATGGTCATAGACAGCCCCGGCAAAGTATATCTGACGTTCGAGCCAGCGGACAGCGACAGCGGCAAGGTCCAAAGGGAACTCGTCCACAGCTTTACGGGCGGCGGCGTGGTCATGGGGATGCATAACCTCGACAGGTCCGTAGGGAGCTTTGCCCGCTCGTGTTTCAAATATGCGCTGGCCACGAAACAGTCGCTGTGGTTCTCCACCAAGGATACGATATCCAAAAAGTATGACCACCGGTTCAAGGATATTTTCCAGGAGATATTTGAGACCGAATTCAAGGATGATTTTGAGAAATGCGGGATCGAATACTTCTATACGCTGATCGATGATGCCGTTGCCCGTGTGATACGTTCGGAAGGAGGATTCATATGGGCGTGCAAGAACTATGACGGAGACGTAATGTCCGATATGGTGGCGACGGCGTTCGGGAGCCTGGCTATGATGACCTCGGTCCTTGTCTCCCCGGACGGAGTATTTGAGTACGAAGCGGCACACGGTACAGTCACCCGCCACTATTACAAGTATCTCAACGGCGAGGCCACCTCGACCAACCCGATGGCAACGATCTTCGCCTGGTCAGGGGCACTGCGGAAGCGCGGAGAACTTGACGGGATCGAAGAGCTTCAGGTCTTTGCCGACAGGCTTGAAAGGGCTTCGAAGGAGACGATAGAAGCAGGGATAATGACCAAGGATATTTCATCCATAGCAGACCTGGATGACAAAAAAGTCGTGACCACCGAAGAATTTCTCCATGCCGTCGCAGAGAGGCTGAAATAAAGTAATATATACGAAGGGGGAGGGGGAAATTTCCCCCTCCTTCAACGATCGGAAATGAAAGGTGATGAGCGGATTGATCTTGCTTAATACGGCCAGCGCAGGGACGTTGGAATCGTCGGACTGTCTGGTGACGGTTTCACCGGCTGAAAAACTCAAACTTGAATATAAGGGTGCCAACAGCGAAATTTTTGCTGAAAGAACGAAGGCAATCGTTGAGAACGTCCTAAAAAAATACGGACTCGGCGGAGCGGAGATATCTATCCAGGATCAGGGGGCTCTTGAGATAACTATAAAAGCCCGGCTGGAAACCGCCGTCAGCCGTGCATGCAAGGGGGCGGCCGGACAATGAAGCCCTGCCGTTCGATGCTCTACATACCGGGTGATTCTCCGGGCATGATCCAGCATGCGCCTGTCTTCGGGGCTGACAGCATACTGCTTGACCTTGAAGATGCGGTGGCCATTGCCGAGAAGGATGCGGCAAGGAAAATGGTCGCCTGCTTTTTACAGGATTATGATTTTAAAGATCTCATCGTAACCGTAAGGGTAAACGGTGCCGATACGGAATTTTTCGACGATGACCTGAGTGAGATAATCCCGTGTCTGCCGGCGGCTGTCAGGATCCCAAAATGCAACGGTCCGGCGGATGTCCTTTCAGCGGATAAAAAGATCGAAGAGATAGAAAGAGCCAATTCCATCCCTGTAGGCAAAGTTCGGATACATGCGATGATCGAAACTGCCGTCGGAGTGGAAAACGCATACCACATTGCATCGGCCTGCCCGCGTGTCGAGGCCATAACTCTCGGAGGACAGGACCTGACTGCGGATATGGGCGTAAAAAAAACTAAAGAAGGCTGGGAACTTTTCTATGCCAGGAGCAGAGTCGTAGTTGCAGCCCGTGCTGCAGGCGTGGCTGTGTATGACACGGTATGGGCGGACATAAACGACAAAGAGGGACTGCTCAGGGAGTGCAGGTCGATAGTAGGGCTTGGTTTCACCGGAAAGGCGGCGATCCATCCCGATCAGATAGAGACTATACACCAGGCATTCATGCCCGATGAAAAAGAGCTGAAAAAGGCTGTGCGCATCGTAGAGGCTGCCGAAAAAGCGAAAAACGAGGGCAAGGGCGTCATCTCGGTAGACGGCAAAATGGTAGATGCGCCTGTAGTGGCAAGGGCTCGTCACTTGCTCGAACTTGCGGATCTCTATGGTCTTGAAAGGAGCGGATCGTGATGGAGATGGTTCTGAACTCACTTGGAAGAAAGGTCCCCCTCGAGCTTTCGGGAGCAGGATCTTTCTCCCCGTATGCATCTCCCTATGCCATGCTTGGCCGGCCCGGCGCATTCGGCGGGACTCGGATCCAGCTGCGCCGTCCGATGCCGTCAAGGAGCAAGATCGTTGAGAATATTGAAAAGGCTGTAGAACTGTCGGGACTTCAAAACGGGATGACGATCTCATTCCATCACCATCTCAGGAACGGCGATGCGGTGATGCCGATGGTCCTTGATGTCCTGGAGAAAATGGGCTTCAAGGGGCTGACCCTTGCCCCAAGTTCGATCCCGGACGTCCATGACTGCATCGCAGACTATATCAGGAGCGGCCTGATAAACCGCCTCTACACGTCCGGAGTCAGGGGTGAGCTTGGGAAACTGCTTTCCAGAGGCGAACTGGAGATACCGGTCGTGATAAGAAGCCACGGAGGCAGGGCGAGGGGCATCGAAGAAGGATCGATATCGATCGATGTCGCATTCCTTGCTGCCCCTGCCTGCGATCCGCTTGGCAATATCACAGGCAGCACAGGTCCTTCGGCATGCGGTTCAATGGGCTATGCGATGACTGATGCACGCTATGCAAGGCATGTCATAGCGATTACCGACAATCTTGTCGATTACCCGCTTAATCCCAGGATCTCGATACCGCAGTATCTTGTAGACAGCATAGTGTGCGTTGAAAGCCTGGGAGATCCGAAGAAGATCGCAACCGGAGCCGCGAGGATAACAAGGAATCCTGTGGACCTGAAGATCGCCAGGGATTCCTTCCTGCTGATGAAAGCTTCAGGGATAGTGGAACGGGGCTTCTCCTTTCAGATGGGTGTGGGAGGGGCAAGCCTCGCCGTCGCAAAATATCTTGCGGAGTACATGAGGGAGAAGGGCATCAGGGGTAGCTTCGGGCTCGGCGGAGTTGGCGGATATCTTGCCGGGATGCTAGAGGAGGGCCTTTTTGACGCGGTATTCGACGTGCAGAGCTTTGATTCGGCTGTCACGAAGTCGATCCATGAAGATCCCCGCCATATCGAGATCGACTCTTCGTGGTACGCGAACCCTTTCAATGCCGGCTGCCTAGTCAATAACCTTGACTGCGTCATTCTGGCGGCCCTTGAGGTCGACTGTGATTTCAACGTCAACGTGCTCACCGGCCACGACGGAGCGCTCAGAGGAGCCTCGGGAGGGCATCAGGATACCGCGGCCGGGGCGAAACTTTCAATAGTGGCCGCACCTTCCTTCAGGGGCGGAGTCCCATCGATAAAGGAAAGGGTCACAACGATAACCACTCCGGGCGAGACGGTCGACGCCATAGTGACGGAGAGGGGCATCTGCATCAATCCCCGAAGGGAAGACCTTCTCGGCTCTGCCCTCAAGGCAGGGCTGCCCGTAGTTGATATAGAAGCCCTGAAGGAGGAAGTCGAGAAACTGACAGGCGTTCCCCGGCCTCCTGAATTTGACTGCGACAAGATAGCCGCGGTCGTTGAGTACCGTGACGGAACTCTTATTGATACCGTATATGCAAGAAAGCAATGAAGAAAGTCTTTGTCCGGCCATTTTTACAGGTTTCAAATAAAACTTAAGTGACCGCCTGACTCGGATGATCGGAGAAAGCGGCCGGTAACCGGAGAAAGGGCCGAAGAGCTTAAAAGATCTTCGCCCCTTTTATCTGGAGCAGGTCGGCGTCAGCCTTTCAGATAATTCTGTTTCTCAGAGGCATGATCATTTCCGGGGGGATGCTTATTGCCATGCTGTCTCCCGGGCGGAGTGAGTCGTCTTCAAGAGAGGGCAGCTCCATCCGGATACGGGAGAATTCCTTCCTGGGATCGGCATCTTCCGGAACCACTGTAACAATGACCGAAAAGAGGTCGTGTCTGATCTCCAGCACCCGGCAGCTGATTTTATTCAGGTCCCCATGCTTGTTGCTCAGGGGAAGGATCCTGTGCGCCCTGACACCTATATATCCTGCGTCACCCGGGACATGGGCCGAACACTTAAGGTTGGTTTTCCAATCGACAGCATATACTGTGTCGTTTGACAGTTTTTTTATTTTTGAATAGTTTTTGCATCCCGATAAAAGGGCTGAGGCAAGTGTAGGGGGAGCATTGAAAAATTCATCGACCGAGCTGACTTTTTCTGATCGTCCGTCGTTTATGACACACACTTTCCGGCATATCCTATAAACTTCATCCCTGTTATGGGAGACATAAAGAGTTGTGCCTTTGTATTTTTCCAGGATCTCCGTGAGCTCCTTTTCTACCTGCCAGCGAAGGTAACTGTCAAGGGCGGATAATGGTTCATCAAGCATTATGATTTTGGGATCGCTTGCCATCATCCTCGCAAGGGCCACACGCTGCTGTTGTCCCCCCGAAAGCTGGACGGGGTAATGGTTTTCAAGTCCTGTCAAATAAAAGCTTTCAAGCAGGGTGTCCAGTTTTTCTTTCGTGTCCTTCCCTCTGCCGCAGCTTTTGATCACGGCACATAGATTCTGCTTGACCGTCATATTGGGGAAAAGGGCGTAGTTCTGGAAAAGCAGCCCGACGTGCCTTTCCTGAGGGCTCAGGTTGATCTTTTTTTCTGAATCAAACAATGTCACGCCGTCTACGACAATACGTCCCATATCCGGCTTGACTATGCCGGCGATGCATTTCAGCGTCATGCTCTTGCCGGACCCCGAAGCTCCGAGCAGGGCAAGGATCTCGTTCTCAGCTTCAAACTCAGTGTCCAGAACGAAATTTCCGAACGATTTTTTTATTTTTACATATACTGACATTTTCTGCCCCTAATCCTCATGGTCGAAATGGTTTTTGGCGGCACCGACAGGCTGTTTATAACGGTTTTCAAGCATATTTACAGCTGTAAGCACTATAAACGAGATAACAAGATTTATAAACACCCACTTATAGGCAAGTGCATCATTTCCTTCTCTCCAAAGCTGGTATACCGTTGTGGAAATTATTGCGGTCCTCCCGGGGATATAGCCTGCTACCATGGTCGTGGCGCCGAACTCACCGAGGGCGCGTGCAAATGACAGTACGGCACCGGCAAGTATGCCCTGTTTACAGTTCGGCATGATGACCCGCCAGAAGAGGAATGTGTCCGACAGGCCCAGGGTCTGTCCGGAGTAAAGCAGCGTGCTGTCAAATGACTCGAAGGCGCCGCGGGCAGTACGGTACATAAGAGGAAAAGATATTATCGTTGTTGCAAAAATTGCTGAATACCAAGTCATGGTCAGCTTGAATCCAAAGACTTCAAGGACCCTTGAACCTAAAGGCCCAAGCGGTCCGATCATTTTAAGCAAAAAAAATCCGATGACAGTCGGAGGCAAGACCAAAGGGAGTGTCAGGACACCGTCGATCAGCCCTTTAAGAAAACGGGGGGTCTTCGCTATGTAATGCGCGGCAAAAATACCAAGAAAAAAAGTAAAAAATGTTGAGATCAATGCCACCCGCAACGAATTATAAAGTGGGAACCAGTCCATATCTTACCCCTATCCGGTCATTCAAGAAAAGGAGCGGTCGGCCTTTTATCAAGGCATGACCACTCCTTATTGATCATGGTCCTGTTATTTGGCTGGAACTGCAAATCCTATTTTGTTAAAGATTTTTGAACTTTCCGGTCCCTTGAGAAAATCAACGAATGCCGCTGCGGCTTCCGGGTTTTTTGCTTTTTTCAAAATGGCGGCAGGGTATGTGATGGGCTTATGGCTTCCCTTTGGCGCTTCGGCGACAACATCAACACCCTTTGATGTTGCTGCATCCGTGCTGTAAACTATGCCGCAGTCGACTGCACCTGCAGCCACCTGTGAGAGCACTTCCTTGACATTGCTCGCGTAGCTTATCTTGTTCATGCTTTTGAGTTTGTCCCAAAGGCCCAGGTTTTTGTAGATCTCTTCCGAGTATTGGCCTACCGGAACATCCGAGTTCCCAAGCGCGATTATAAAAACTTTTTCAGTGACCGCGTCCCTGAAATCGCTGATCCCTTTCGGGTTATGTCCTTTGGGTACCACCATGACGACCTTGTTGGAGACTATGTTGAAGCGTGTTCCTTCCAGAACCAGGTCAAGCTTCTTCGTGTTCACTTTGGGATCTGCCTTTATGTCGATCTGATTCATCTGCTTCTGGCCTGCGGATATGAAAATATCGCACTCAGCGCCCTGCTCGATCTGCGTCTTAAGGGTGCCGCTGGAGTCAAAATTGTAGACTATCTTTACATCAGGCGCTGACTTTTTGTACGATCCCGCGATCATATTCATGGATTCAGTCATAGATGCGGCGGCAAATACGGTCAGTGTCGTCTCCGCATTGGCATGCAGAGGAAAGGCGAAGAGAGAGAGGGTCAATAAGAACAGGGAAAATAGAGTGAACTTGAAATGATTTCGAACGATCATATCAGAGACCTCCTATTGCAACTAAGTATCAACAAAAAGAGTATAAGAGAGTCCCGGGTTTTTTGCAACACGGTTGCGACTATTGATCGTTAAAGTTTTTTTTTGGATCAAATCTGTCCTCCGGGTCCGCGTAAAGATCGGGAGGTCTCCAATATGCGAGACCTCCCGGCAATTCACAAATCCTCTTTATTAAATACAACAGTTCTGCCTATTGAGTTTTATCCCTTAGGACCGCGCCCTCTACGCCGGAGCTTGCAAATTCCCTGTACCTTGTTAGGAAGGGACTCTCCACCGGCTGTACCCAGGGTACGAATTTTTCCCTTCTTCTTGCAAGGACTTCCTCACTCACCTTGAGGTCGAGCCTTTTGGCGGGGATGTCGATCGATATGATGTCCCCCTCTTCAACGAGTCCGATCGGCCCGCCCACTGCAGCTTCCGGAGAGACATGCCCGATCGAGGCGCCCCTTGTGGCTCCCGAGAATCGGCCATCTGTGATAAGGGCTACTGTTCCTCCCTTACCCTGCCCCATTATCGCCGAGGTCGGCGTGAGCATCTCGCGCATACCGGGCCCTCCCTTTGGTCCTTCGAAACGGATGACTACGACGTCTCCGTCATTTATCCCGTTGTTAAGGATGGCCTTGCTTGCATCTTCCTCGCAGTCGAAGACCCGTGCAGGGCCTTCGTGTACAAGCATCTCGGGAAGTACCGCGGACTGCTTTACTATGGCGCCCAGAGGAGCGAGGGTGCCCTTGATGAAGGCCAGTCCTCCCTCCTTATGGTAGGGGTCTTCGACAGGGCGGATGACGTTGTCGTTCACGACCTTTGCCTTGCTTAGGTTCTCTCTGACGCTTCTGCCGGTCACTGTGATCAGTTCTCCGTGGATGAGTCCCTTTTCAAGCAGCCTTGCCATGAGTCCCTCAACGCCGCCGGCCTGCCAGAGGTCTTCTATGTGGTGATGGCCTCCGGGGCTCATCGAGCATAGGTGCGGGACCCTCGCGCCGATCTCGTTGAAGAGTTCAAGGGGAAGTTTAAGGCCGGCTGCCCATGCTATGGCAGGAAGGTGAAGAGAAGTGTTGGTGGAACCTCCGAGCGCCAGATCCACCGCAAGTGCGTTTTCAAAAGCTTTCATGGTGAGGATGTCCCTCGGCCTGATGTTTTTCTCTATCAGACCCATCACGGCCCGCCCCGCGTCCTTAGCAAGGCGCACACGGCCCGCATGTACTGCCGGTATGGTGCCGTTTCCCGCAAGTCCAAGCCCCAGGGCCTCCATCATGCAATTCATGGTGTTTGCCGTGAACATGCCCGAGCAGGATCCGCATCCGGGGCAGGCGTTGTCTTCCACGTCCCTGAGCTCTTCATCCGAAATCTTGCCCGCAGCCTTCATTCCAACGCCCTCGAAGACGCTGTTGAGGTCCAGGACCCTCCCCTTCATTGTGCCGGCCATCATCGGCCCTCCGGAGATGACAACAGACGGAAGGTTCAGCTTTGCCGCGGCCATTGCCATGCCGGGGACGATCTTGTCGCAGTTCGTTACCAGGACAAGTCCGTCGAATGCGTGTCCCTTTGCCATTATCTCTATTGAATCCATGATCAGCTCGCGGCTGGGAAGGGAGAACTTCATTCCCTCGTGGTTCATTGCAATGCCGTCGCAGACGCCGATCACGGGAAATTCGATCGGTAGTCCGCCTGCTGCGTATATCCCTGCCTTCACTGCCTCTGTAATGGTCTTCAGATGGACATGTCCGGGGATTATTGCGTTATAGGAATTCGCGACCCCTATCCATGGGCGTTCTATTTCCCAGTCAGTGTATCCCGCAGCCTTCAGCAGGGAGCGGTGCGGGCTTCTCTGATAACCTTTTTTTGCTTTGTCGCTGTTCATTTCCGGATCCTTCCCCTCAGTTCAGTATCATCTTGTCTATCGATCCGCCCGGCGGTACCATCGGAAGGACCAGCGCGCCCTGCGGTATCCTGAAGTCCACAAGTGCAGGCCCGGGCACCTTCAGGGCAGCCTCTATCGTTTTCCTTATCTCCTCGGGCCTTGTTGCCGAGAAGCCGCTGACTCCCATACCCTCTGCTATCTTTACGAAATCGGGATTCCGGTTGTAGATGGTATTCGAGTAGCGGTGCTCATAGAAGAGCTGCTGCCACTGGCGGACCATGCCAAGACAGGAGTTGTTGAGGATAAAAACCTTTACGGGTATATTGTAACGCGCACAGGTGTCGAGTTCCTGTATGTTCATCATAAAACTGCCGTCGCCCGCTATACAGCATACATGCTGACCCGGGCAGGCGAGAGCTGCTCCTATCGCTGACGGGAAGCCGAAACCCATCGTGCCCAGACCCCCGGAAGTGACAAAACGGCGGGGTTCTTCCACTCTGTAGTGGAGTGCTGCCCACATCTGGTGCTGACCTACTTCGGTAGTCAGTACGGACTTGCCTCCGGTTACCTCCCTCAATGTTTCTATGACTTGCCACGGGGCTATCTCACCCGCGTATTCATTCCTGGGAAGCGGTTCCTTCTGACGGATCAGTTCAAGTTCTTCAAGCCAGTGCGACCTGTCGAAATATTTTTTACTGATGGACTTTCTGATCGCGTCGAGTATCTTCCCCGCATCGCCGACGAGCCAGACCTCGGACTCTATAGTCTTGTCTATCTCGGCTGGGTCAAGGTCGATGTGTATTATCTTTGCCTCCGCAGCGAAGCTTGACCTCTTTCCTGTGCTTCTGTCGCTGAAACGCGAACCGACCGCGAGTATTACGTCGGCTGCCATCAACGCCCTGTTCGCTACGGGATGTCCGTGCATCCCCGCCATTCCCAGTGAAAGACCCAGGGGATGAGACTCAGGGAACGCTCCCTTTCCGAGCAGCGATGTGACTACGGGTATCTCGAGTTTTTCAGCCAGCTCCGTGAGTTTTTCTGCCGCACCTGACCTGATCACCCCGCCTCCCGCAAAGATTACGGGTCTTTCCGCGTGTTCGAGGAGCGAAACTGCCGCGTCAAGCCGGCTCAGGTCTGTGCCCCTTTCCGGGTCGTACCCGGGGAAGCTTACGCTGTCGGGATATTCGAACTCCCCGAAAGCCTTCTGCACGTCGGCGGGGACATCTATCAGGACAGGACCGGGCCTGCCTGTCGATGCTATGTAAAAGGCCTTTTTCACGGCGGCCGGTATCTGTTCCGGCGACCTGACCTGCATGCTGTGTTTTACGAGAGGGATGGTGGCTCCCATTATATCTGCCTCCTGGAAGGCGTCTGTCCCTATCATGGTCGTGGCCACCTGTCCCGTTATCGCGACCATCGGAACGGAGTCCAGGTTTGCAGTGGCGATCCCGGTCACGAGGTTAGTTGCCCCGGGGCCTGATGTTGCTATGCAGACGCCTGGTTTCCCGCTTACTCTGGCATATCCGTCAGCTGCATGCGAAGCTGCCTGTTCATGGCGCATCAGGACATGGTTTATCTTTGAATCATATATTGCGTCATAAAGGTGGATAACAGTTCCGCCGGGCAGTCCGAATATCGTGTCCACTCCTTCTGCTTCAAGGGACTTGACCACCATTTGGGCTCCGTTCATCTTTGCCATTGGATATACCTCCTGTTTAAAACGACCGTCTTCCGCCCCTTGCCCGGGCTGCTGATAAAACTATCAGATGTACTTCCGTATATTTTCTCCGACCTCTTCGAAAGAGGCTTTTCCTCCGAATTCAAACGGCAGATCGCTTTCCGCGGCATTTTCCAGGAAATCCGACACAGCTCTGTTTACGGCCTTTGAAGCCTCCGTCTCGCCGAGATGTTCCAGCATCAGAGCTCCCGAAAGTATCGCGGCCACGGGGTTGGCTCTTCCTGTTCCGGCTATGTCGGGTGCCGATCCGTGGACGGGTTCGAACATCGAAAGGCTGTTGCCTATGTTTCCTCCCGCAGCCGTCCCGAGCCCTCCGGCCAGGCCGGCCTGGAGGTCACTGATAATGTCGCCGAAGAGGTTCGGACAGAGAAGGACCCCGTACGCAGAGGGATTGCGGACAAGGTGGTAGCAGAGGGCATCCACGTTGACCATGGCGTATTTGAGTTCGGGATATTCTTCTGCCATCACCCTCTTCGCGTTCTCCTCGAAGAATCCGTAAAGGGCCGATACCGCGTTGGATTTTGAAACGACTGTTACGGTGTCCTCACCGCGCTTTTTTGCAAGCTCGCAGGCATATCTGGTTATCCTCTCAACTCCGGGCCTGCTGTTTATGGCGGCCTGGGCAGCGAAGGGACATGCCGGGTCGGTCTTTAAGCCGATCATGCCTTTGAGTTCATAGCTGCCCCTGCTGACCTCGACAGGAAGCCTGAGTTCTCCGGTATCGGTGGTCCCACCGATACACATATAGAGGTCTTCGGTGTTTTCACGGACCACCACAGAGTCCATCTTCGTCCCCTTCAGATCTACCGGTGTGTGCACCTTAGGCAGCGAGAAGGCCGGGCGCAGGTTCACATACTGGTCGAAGTAGAAACGGAAGGCAAGGAGTATGCCCTGTTCGAGTATGCCCGGTTTTACCCTGGGGTCGCCGATGGCTCCGAGGAGCATTGCGTCGCAGCGGGACATCTGCTCCATCGCCTCTACCGGCATAATTTCGCCGGTGGCAAGGTAGTGCCCGGCACCGTAAGGGAACTTTTGCCATTCGAATGAGAATGAGAATTTTTCCCCGCACCTGTCCAGAACTTTGATCGTTTCGCCTATGACTTCCGGCCCAATCCCGTCGCCCGGAATGACCGCTATTTTATATTTTTTCATCTCTCTGTCGCCCCTTATTCAGAAAGTCTGGCCCTGACGTAAGGGACGAGCCCACCGAGACCGATCAGGTTCTGGAGGAATTTGGGGAATGGTTTTGCATTGTATGTCTCGCCCTTAGTCATGTTTGTGATCGTTCCTTTTGCCAGATCCACCTCTATGATGTCGTCTTTCGCTATCCGTCCGGTCTCTGCACATTCAAGTATCGGGAGGCCGATGTTTATCGCATTGCGGTAAAATATGCGCGCGAATGATCTGGCTATCACACAGGAGGCCCCTGAGCCCTTTATGGCTATCGGGGCATGTTCCCTGCTGGATCCGCAGCCAAAGTTGTTTCCGGCTACGATCATGTCGCCCTTCACTACTCCTCCGGCGTAAGAGGCGTCTATGTCTTCCATGCAGTGGGCGGCAAGTGATCTTTCGTCGCTGGTGACAAGATACCTTGCGGGGATGATGACATCCGTGTCAACATTGTCGCCGTATACCCACGCTTTTCCTTTTAAGATCGTCTCCATCTCCATGCCCCCTAGCCCGTTATTTCCTTCGGATGGCAGATGTGGCCCGCTACAGCCGAAGCCGCCGCTACCATGGGTCCTGAGAGTACGACTTCGCTTTTCGGGGATCCCATCCTGCCTACGAAATTTCTGTTGCTTGTAGATATGCAGCGTTCGTCTGCGGCAAGTATGCCTAGGTGTCCGCCAAGGCACGGACCGCAGCTTGGTGTCGAGATCGCCGCGCCCGCGTCGAGGAATATGTCGAAAAGGCCTTCCTTCATTGCCTGGCGGTAAACCTCGTAAGATGCCGGTATGATCATGAGCCTTGTCTTATTATGTACTTTTTTCCCCTTGAGGACCTTCGCTGCGCTTCTTAAGTCGCTGATCCTGCCGTTTGTGCATGATCCTATGAAGACCTGGTCGACATGTGTTCCCGAGACTTCTGATACGGGCTTTACGTTTTCCGGAAGATGGGGCATGGCGACCATTGGCTCCATGTCGCTCACATTTATCGTGACTGAGCCTGCATACGATGCGTCCCTGTCGGCAAAGAGCGGTTCAAAGGGCCTGGCGGCACGGTCACGGGCGTATTCCAGGAGCTTGTCATCGGGGTTGATGAGTCCGGTCTTTCCCCCGGCCTCGATAGCCATGTTCGAGAGGGTGAACCGGTCGTCAAGCCCCAGTCCCTCAAGCGCATCGCCGTGGAACTCGAGAGCCATGTAACGGGCTCCCTCGACTCCTATCTTCCCTATGAGCGCGAGGATCATGTCCTTTCCGCAGAGCCACTCGGAGGGAGTACCCTCGTAAGATACCTTCATCGTTTCGGGGACCCTCAGCCATGTCTCTCCGAGCGCCCATGCCGCAGCGAGGTCTGTCGAGCCTACACCGGTGGCAAGGGCACCCATGGCTCCGTGAGTGCAGGTGTGGCTGTCGGCGCCCAGCACTATCTCGCCCGGGAGGACCAGTCCGTTTTCGGGGAGGAAGGTATGTTCCACCCCGACTCTGCCGACTTCCCAGAACAGCATGCCCTGTTCCTCCGCAAATTCACGGCATTCCTTGATCTGTTCAGCGGAAGCGATATCCTTGGCGGGTGAAAAGTGGTCAGGCAGGACCGCACAGCGCTGCGGATCGAAGACCTTTTGGGCTCCCATTTTTCTGAACTCTTTTATCGCGGGAGGTCCCGTTATGTCGTTCGTGAAAGCGAAGTCAACGTTCACGCGGCAGATAGCTCCCGCCTCGACAGGATCCTTGGTATGTTTTGCTATTATCGCCTCAGCGAGAGTCATTGCCATTGAGCTTTATCTCCTTTGCCGCAGCTGCTGCGTACAGTCTGTTTATCGCGTCCACATATGCGCGGATCGATGATTCGATGACGTCGGTGCTCGTGCCGCGTCCCTGAGCCTGGATGTCCTTGTAGTGGAGCACTATCCTGGTCTCGCCCTGAGCATCGGAACGTTCGCTGGTGGCGCCGATCCTGAAGCCCTTAAGCTGAGGGGAGAATCCGAGGATCTTCTTCACAGCGTTGTAGGACGCGTCTACGGGTCCGTTGCCGACCGCTGCCTCGGTATAGTCAACATCTCCCGAGGTGAGGGTCACGCTTGCCGTAGGTTTGCTTCCTGTCCCTACGTGGACGGCATAGTCTTTGAGAACATATCTTCTTTCAGGAACGAAAGAGAGTACCCTGTCGAGTATCAGTGCCTCGATGTCTCCGTCGCTTACGTCTTTTTTCTTGTCGCACAGTTCCTTGAAGTACTTAAAGCCGGTTTCGATGTCTTCCTTTGAGAGCTGATAACCCATGCTCTCGAGCCTGTCCCTGAATGCGTGGCGTCCGGAGTGCTTTCCGAGGAAGAGATCTGAGGCCGGGGCACCGACGGTCTCCGGTGTCATGATCTCGTATGTGGCCCTGTTGCAGAGCATTCCGTGCTGGTGTATGCCTGCCTCATGAGAAAAAGCGTTCAGCCCCACGATCGCCTTGTTTGGCTGCACCATGACTCCGGTCAGGTGAGATACGAGCTTGCTGGTGCTGTAAAGCTTTGTAGTGTCGATCGCTGTTTTTGCCGGATACTGGTCTGCCCTGGTGTTGAGCGCCATAACTATCTCTTCCATAGAGGCGTTGCCCGCACGCTCTCCAAGGCCGTTTATAGTGCATTCGACCTGCCTCGCGCCTGCCCTCACAGCTGCAAGCGAGTTCGCTACCCCAAGGCCGAGGTCGTTGTGGCAGTGTACCGACCAGACAACATTTTCGGGAGGATTGACACCCTTGATTATCTCTTTCACAAAGGCATAAAACTCGTCGGGCTGGGCATATCCTACAGTGTCAGGGATGTTGAGCGTAGTTGCGCCGCATTCGACCGCGGTCCTGAAGACTTCTATCAGGAAGGACATCTCGGAGCGGCTTGCATCCTCTGCCGAGAATTCAACGTCGTCTATAAGTGACTTTGCCAGGCTGACTCCGCTGCGGACCTCCGCAAGCACGCCTTCCTTGTCCAGCTTGAGCTTATACTCCATGTGTATGGGGCTTGTTGCTATGAATGTGTGTATACGGGGGTGCTCCGCGTCCTTTACGGCTTCCGCGGCACTCCTGATATCCTCAGCTCTGGTCCTCGCAAGACCCGCTATGATCGGGCCTTTTATCTCACGGGCTATTGCCTGTACGGATTCAAAGTCGCCGGGTGACGAAGCGGGGAAACCCGCCTCTATGACGTCGACGCCAAGTCGGGCAAGCTGGCGGGCTATCTGCAGTTTCTCGCCCTTGTTCAGGTTGATCCTGGCAGCCTGTTCTCCGTCTCTCAGTGTCGTGTCGAAAATTCGTACTCGATCGATCATGTCGTTCTCTCCTTTACCTAGGTAGTGGGATCGGCTGATTCGCCGTGAGAAGCGAGGAGCGGGCGGATATCTCTTTCATCTGCACTGTGATCTATGCCGCCCGGCCCTTATGATTCCCGTCGCTCCGTTATTGTTTAGAACTTGGGTACTTCTTTCTGTTCCATCCAGGGCATCATCTTGCGGAGCTCTTTTCCTACTGCCTCGCAGTCGGCTTCCTGAGCTGCCTTTGCCCATTTTTTCATGCGGGGGCGTCCTGTCTGGTTCTCAAGTATCCAGTCGCGCGCGAAGGTCCCGTCCTGGATCTCCTTGAGCAGCTGCTTCATGGCCTTCTTAGACTCTTCTCCGATCACTCTGGGTCCTGCGATCATATCCCCGTATTTTGCCGTGTCGCTGACCGAGTAGCGCATCCAGCTGAGTCCGCCTTCGAACACCATGTCAACGATCAGTTTGAGTTCGTTGATGCACTCGAAGTATGCCATCTCAGGCTGATAACCGGCATCTACCAGAGTCTGATATCCGGCCTGCATGAGTTCGCTCACTCCGCCGCACAGGACAGCCTGTTCACCGAAGAGGTCCGTTTCGGTCTCTTCACGGAAGGTCGTCTCGATGATCCCCGCTCTTCCTCCGCCTACACCGGAAGCATATGCCAGCGCGAACTCCTTCGCCTTTCCCGATGCGTCCTGATAGATCGCGATAAGGCAGGGAACGCCCTTTCCCTCTTTGTACATATGGCGGACCATGTGGCCTGGCCCTTTGGGCGCTACCATAAAGACGTCGCGGTCGGGTTCGGGCACGATCTGTCCGAAATGGACCGCGAATCCGTGCGCGAAGGCAAGTTTTGCGCCTTTCTTAAGATTGGGGAGCACTTCGTTTTTATATATCGAAGCCTGCAGATGGTCGGGCATGAGGAACATCATCACATCTGATTTTTTTGCTGCTTCCGCAACTGTGCAGACCGCGAAGCCGTCCTTCTCGGCGGTGGCCCATGATTTGCTTCCCGCGTGGAGGGCAACTATCACCTTCGCTCCGCTGTCGCGGAGGTTCTGAGCATGTGCGTGTCCCTGGCTGCCGTAGCCGATTATCGTTATCGTCTTTCCATCGAGAAAACTAAGATCTGCGTCGCGGTCATAATATACTTTTGCCATTACATAAACACTCCTTCTGTCCCTTAGGACGATCAAAATTTTGTTTTGTTTATCTATGTCCGGGTCTCTTTGAGACCTTATAACGAACTTAAATCATCTTGCTGACTGCTAGCTCCCTGTCAGATGTCTCTTCCGAAATGAAGCCTGAACGTGAAAGGGCTACCTGCCCCGATCCCGCGGTCTCGATTATTCCGTACGGTCTGAAAGCCTCCATGCATGCGTTCATCTTTCCCTTGTCCCCTGTGATCTCCAGTGTCACCGCCTCGGCGCCGAGGTCCACGACTCTGCAGCGGAAGACTTCTGCCGTCTGGAGGACGTGGGGACGCATCTCAAGAGGTGCACGGACCTTCACAAGTGTCAGCCAGCGCTCGACGAAGGGTCCCTGCTGTGTGAGGTTGGTGACCTCGATGACCTCTATCAGCTTCAGAAGTTGTTTCCTGATCTGATCGTAAACACCCTCTTCGCCCTCGATGACTACAGTGAACCTTGATATTCCGGGGGTATCCGTCTGTCCTACGCTGAGGCTCTCAATGTTGTAGCCCCTTCGGTAGATCAGTCCGGCTATCCTCATGAGAACTCCGGGGTTGTCTTCGGATAGGATGGTAAAAGTATTCTTCATATCATGTCCTCCTGTACGCTGATGATTGAGACAAAAAAAACCGGGACCCCTTTAAGGGTCCCGGCCCGAAAGTAACACGACGTTTAAGCGTCGGCCACCCCGGGGGACCCACTGCTAATAAGAAGTACCAGAACGAGAATCAGACTTGTGATGTCACGTACCAGACTGTCTATCCGCAATTTGTGTCCCACCTTTCGAGGTATCGGCCTGAACGCCGGCCGTCATGGCCTGACGTAATGGGCGACATAATACGACCATATCCGATAAATGTCAACCATTTCTTGTTAAAAAAATTACTATCAACGGAATAAATCGAAAAAGAAATTTTATGAATACAAACTAAATTTGATGATTAGTTTAAGATCTAAATAGAAAAGACAAAACCCCCGTCAGTATGGATGTATTATCCGGATAAAACATTCATAAGATATATTTTCTGCCGCAGGAAAAACAGGGACTCATATTTATTAATGCTCATTTATGGTCATTGGAAAGGCTTGCTGCGGAAGAGGGAATATTTTAAAATGCAAGCTGGTTGCGTTTAATTTTATGAGGTGATCCTTATGACGGTTGAAGAACTGCTGAGCAAGGCAAAGCTGAGAGCTACACACCAAAGAAAGGTCGTACTCAGCCTGCTAATCGAAAAGGCTTCTCCCCTTTCTCACAGCGAAATATCATCCATGCTGACCGAACCGCTTGACAAGGTCACGCTCTACAGGACGTTGCAGACCTTGAAGACCTACGGTATCGTTCACCAGGTCCAGGGGCTCGACGGAGTGTGGCGCTTCTGTGCCCATGACCCCGAGTCGAAGGGGTGCCCCGGGGACCATCCGCACTTTCTTTGCCTTCACTGCGGAAAAATGATCTGCCTTACGGGCCAGAGACTTCCCAGGGTCGAAGTGCCCGAGGGCATGACAGTCGAGGGCAAACAGTTCGTAGTATACGGCTGCTGCAGTGAATGCGGCCCCGAAACGGAGGAGAAGTAAAGATGAAGGTAACAGTCATCCCGCTCGAAGAGGCGGTAGGGAGACCGCTTGCCCATGACCTTACTCAGATAGATACGGTGAACCACAAAAAATCGGCCCGCTTCAAAAAGGGACAGATAATTACGGAAGAAGACATTCCCACATTGAAGGACATGGGGAGGGAGAACCTTTCCGTGTTGGAGATGTCTCCCGGAGAGGTCCATGAAGATGATGCGGCCCTGCAGCTGGCAGAGGTCCTCTGTGGCGAGAATCTGACGGTGACTCCTCCCGAGGAGGGTCGCTGCAACCTTGTGGCGACATGCTCGGGCCTGCTTTGGTATCTTGCGGAGACGGTGAACAGGGTCAATCAGGATCCCGACTGGGTCCTCTCAGCCCTTGCCCCGCACCGTCCGGTGCTGAAGGGCCAGGTCGTGGCCGGTTTTCGCATAAGACCTCTCGTGATGGAGGACTACAGGGTCGAGAGGGCTGTTGCGGCCGTCAGGGGAAGCAGGCCATTCGCGGTCCTGCCCTTCAGGGACCTGAAGGTGGCTCTCGTGACCACGGGCAAGGAGATCGTTGACAGGAGGGTCGAGGACGCATTCAGACCGAAGCTTGACGAAAAACTTGCCAGACTGAACGGGAGCGTTATAGGTCAGACATTCTGTACGGATTCGACCGAAGAGATAGCGGGCGCCATCAGTAAATTCCTTAAGCAGGGAGCCAAGGTCATAATCTGTACTGGAGGCATGAGCGTCGACGCCGACGACAAGACTCCGGGTGCGATACGTTCCGTCTGCCGCAAAATATCCTTCCAGGGGACCCCGGCGCTTCCGGGGGCCATGCTCATGCTGGGATACGCCAAGTCTCCCGTTGACGGCGAAGATGTTGCCGTCATAGGAGCACCCGCCTGTGTCGCTTTTGATGAGAGGACCGCGCTGGACAAGCTCCTTCCGTTCGTATTCGCCGGCATAGAACCCGGTGATCTTGTACGGAGGTGGGGCGTAGGCGGCCTTTGCGAACACTGTGCCGTCTGCCGTTATCCGTCCTGCTCTTTTGCGGCCGGAAGCTGATAAATACGGCACCTTGAACGGGAATGCCTTTCTTACATTAACGGCATTTTTAAAAAATTAAAGGAGGCTGAAATATGAACAAGGAACTTTTGGCCCTCATAAACAGTGAACTGGAAGACGGTGAGTTCGGGGTCCTCTGTACGGTAACCGAGGAATCGGGATCAACGCCCAGGAGCAAAGGAGCCTCGATGTGGGTGCGCAGGGACGGAAGCATCAGCGGCACGATAGGCGGCGGGCTCATCGAATTTGAAGCGATAAAAAAAGCGAAGGAGCTTCTTGCTTCAGGCGAGACTGTCATGGTCTGGAAGAAAAATCTGACTGAGAAGGACGGGATGCTCTGCGGCGGCACGGCGACCGTCTATATGGAAGTGTTGGGAAGGGAGGATGAGCTTCTCATCTTCGGGGCCGGCCATGTCGGCAAGGCTGTTGCTCAGGCTGCAGCACTCGTCGGTTTCAGGGTCACGGTGTGGGATGAGAGGGAAGAGTACGCGAACAGGGAGAACATCCCCTGGGCCCGCACTGTCGTCTGCCCGATAGAAGAGATATTTGAAAAGGGAGTAACGCTCCACGAGAGAAGTTATGTGGTCATCGTGACACGCGGTCATGCGCTCGATGCCGAGGCTGTCGCGATAACGGATAAAAAGCCCGGGGCATATTTCGGCATGATAGGCTCGCGGTCAAAGATCGCTGCGGTCAGAAAAATGCTGCTGGCAAGAGGGATGTCGGAAGAACATCTCAACAGGATACATCAGCCCATAGGCCTTCCGATAATGGCGGAGACGCCGGAGGAGATCGCGGTTTCGATCCTTGCGGAGATCATAGCGGTCAAACGGGGCGGCGATATCGCGACTCTCAGAGGCGAGGACCGGCCATAAAACGGTCTTTATCAAAGGATACAAAAACCCGGAGGGGAGCATTTGCTCCCCTCCGGCCATTCTGTCGATCGTCAGTTGCCTTTTGCAGTGCTTTCTTCCAACTCGGTAAGCTCTTCCATCGTTATCTTTTTATACCCCTTGGGCTGCGAAAAAAATTCTATGGGAGGCCTGCCCAGTTTTATGTTCACGTACTCATAAGAGGTCTTTCCGTCCAGTGATTCCGTCTTGACCGGGACCGGGAAGTTGTCCCTGTACCATTCGTAATATCTGTCCATGCTCTCCCCGTTGTTGTATTTTACCGTGACGAGGAATTTTTTCAGCCTGTAGCTGTCCACCATCTCATGCTCAAGGAACTCTCTTGAGAGATCCCCTGTGTCTGCTTCCCGGTCGCCCGAATAGTTCGGTTTCGGATCTCCGAGGTATGGCTGCTCCACATACTTCCTGAGTTTTGGGAATATAAGCCAGATGACCTTCTTGTCATGCCTTGTGACCACGACCTCATTGCTTCCCTGGATCTCGTAGCGGGACATGTTTTCGGCAACGTATATCTTTCCTCTCTGCTCAGTTCCGTTGTCCTTCTCTATAAAGAGGGCACTGAACTCAACGGCATCGGATGCCGGAGAGGGAGCGGGGATCATTACGGAAAAAAGAAGAAGTGCCAACATCAGCAAACGGCGCATACGATCACCTTTCAACATTTAGCGTGGAGATTATTATACATTCTGCACAGGTGAATGAGACTGTGTCCTTTACTTATTTCAGTTTGCTTCGATGATATCCGAAAGTTCCCTTACGAAAGTCCCCGGTGCCATTTTCGGAAGTTTTTTGACCGTAAGGAAGACACCGTCCATGTAAATGTCGCTTGTGTGGTCCTGTACGGAGATCCTTATGATCTCATCCTGCCTCCCGAGAAGCACCTCATGTTCCGAGTATGGACCGGGCCACGGCATACGCTGCGAAAATACCGGGATATCGGAGATCTTCGCTCCGAGGACTCCGGGATAGACCTCTTTGCTTGCGACCTGAGCCTCGCCCCCCGAAGATGCCTTTGCGAGGCTTGCCGCAGTGCCGCTGGGTGCGTTCGCCATCCCGGGGAAATGGCGGTCGATTATGCTGATGTAGGGGTAGTAGCCGCGTACCTTTTTTATAAAATCCATTACAAGGGTTATCCCGAGGCCGTAGTTCGGTATCACGGCCCAACGGAGGCCCTTTTCCTTTACCTCTTTCACGAATGGCGCGAGATCTTCATCGGTCAGTCCGGTGGTGCCTATCACAGCGTTGAGACTTTTTTCTGCGTAGAGCCTCAGGTTGCCGGGCAGCACCGGTGTTGCGGAGAAATCTATTACTATATCGGGGTTTGAAGCCTCTATCCCCGCCTTGAGGTCATCTGTGGCCTTTATCCCTATCGTTCCGATCCCGGCGAGTTCACCAAGATCCTCGCCTGTTTCCTTGCACCATCCTCCGACAAGTTCGGGCCAGTCCAGTTTCATGATCGTCCTTACCAATGTCTTCCCAACGTTGCCAGATGCTCCCGAAACGAATATCCTCATCAATGCCCCTCCCCAGCCTTTGTCAGGCAGAATTTAACAGCTATAATTTTAACCTATAAGGCTGCTCTCTTTAAGTGCCGATCTTGCCGAAGAGGATAAGGGGGAAGGGAAGAGTTGAAAAAATACTTTTTTTATAAATATGAAGGTGTAGGCAAACTGGGCGTGGGGGTCGAATCCGGGAGGATAACAGACCTCCACTTTGAAAGGTCTTCAATACCCCGTTCCGATATCGTACAGGAAGAAACTCCGCTGCACAGGGAGGCCGCGAGGCAGCTTGACGAATACTTTTCAGGCAAGAGAAAGGTATTCGATCTTCCTCTTGCGCCTAAAGGGACAGATTTCCAGTTGAGGTGCTGGGAGGCCCTTCTGAGGGTCCCATACGGGGAGACCCGCAGCTACGGCGACATCGCGCGCTCGGTAGGAAGCCCCAGGGGCTTCAGGGCCGTGGGGATGGCAAACAATCGGAACCCGATCGCAATTATCATCCCCTGTCACCGGATAATAGGCTCAGACGGCAAACTGGTGGGTTTCGGCGGAGGCCTTGACGTCAAAGCTTTTCTTCTCGATCTGGAAAGAAAATATGCGAATTCTTGAGTACGGAGAGCGGGAGATATCATATCTCTCCAAAAAAGACAAAAAGCTGGGAAAGCTGATAGAGAGCACGGGCCCTCTCGGGTGCAGGGTCAGCGAAGACCTCTTCGACTCGCTTGTAGGCTATATCGCGACGCAGCAGATATCGAACAGGGCTGCCGAAACTGTCAGCATGAGGATAGCCCAAAAATTCGGAATCGTTACGCCCGAAAAGATAGCATCCCTTCCCGAAGAAGAGATCAAGTCGGTGGGCATTTCCATGAAAAAGGCACAGTATATCAAAGGTCTGTCCGAAGCCGTGCTCTCCGGCAGGCTCGATATCAAAGGGCTTGCCGGACTGCCTGACGAAGATGTCGCCTCGCAGCTGACTTCGATAAGGGGAATAGGGGACTGGACGGCGGAGATGTTCCTAATATTCTCGCTCGGCAGGCCGGACGTAGTCAGCTACAAGGATTTTGCCATCAGAAAAGGCATGATGATGCTTTACGGCCTGAAGACACTTGACAGGGATACTTTCGAAAAATACAGGAAACGATATTCTCCCTATGGCACCATAGCTTCGCTCTATCTTTGGCATCTATCGGAAAACGGCGGCTGAAAAAGCGTAAGGCGTCACATCGATCCCGCTGGATGTCTGTGACGCCTTTGGCATTGTATATGCTGCTGAGTTTATCTGGCCAGTGAAGATAGGACGGAAGCCCTGCTCACTATCCCTTTGAGCTTGCCTCTCTCTCCCACAACAGCGATGGGAAACTTTGCCTGGGCTGCCTTGGGTATTATATCCTTGATCAGGACATCCTCTCCGGTTACGGGTACACCCTTCGTAAGCACCGAGAAGAGCGGCAGATTTTCCCGCCTTGCCCTCAGTGCGTCGTCAAGCGTTACGACCCCCATGAACTTCATGTCATCGGCGACGGCGTAAGCGCTTGAAACCTGATTTTCCCTCATTTCCATCACTGCACTCGCCGGAGAGACGTTTTCCCTGACTATACACTGGGGCGGGAACATAACGTGTCTCACTTTGAGCACCATGCTCATATCCGCACCTTCGATGAAGTTACGGACATAGTCATTGACGGGATCAGTAGACATTTCTTCGGGTGTTCCCGACTGTATTATCTTCCCGTTGTGCATGATGGCAACCCTGTCTCCGAGCTTGAAGGCCTCGTTTATGTCGTGAGTGATGAATATTATGGTCTTTTCAAGTTTTCTCTGGATCGAGAGGAGCTCGAACTGCATCTCCCTTCTGACAAGCGGATCGAGGGCTGAGAAGGGCTCATCCATGAGCAGCATGTCGGGGGAGTTTACCAGTGCCCTTGCTATGCCGACCCTCTGCTTCATGCCGCCCGACAGGCTCGATATGGGTTTGTCGCCCCAGCCCTCAAGGCCGACCATTTTGATGAACTCCTCAGCTTTCTCAAGGCGCTCCTTTTTGGGGACCCCCCGGACCTCCAGTCCGTAGGCTACATTGTCGCGAACGCTCCTGTGGGTGAGCAGGCCGAAGTTCTGGAAGACCATCGAGATCTTGTCACGCCTCAGGGCCAGCAGTTCACTGCCTTTGAGCTCTCCGACGTCCTGCCCTTCAAAGAGGATCTTTCCCGAGGTCGGTTTCAGGAGCTGATTGAAGCATCTTATTATCGTTGACTTTCCGGAGCCGGACAGCCCTATTATGACGAATATCTCCTTTCTCTTTACTTTGAAAGAGACGTCCCAAAGAGCCACCGCAGCCCCGGTTCTTCGGTAGACTTCGTCCTTTTCGAAGCCCTCCGACATCATTTTGATGGCTTCGGCCTTGTTATTGCCGTAAATTTTTACAACGTTCCTGGCCTCGGCGATATAATCTTCATTATTATTTATCATTCTGTCGAAGCCTCTTTCTTTATCAACCCCTGGGTCAGACGGTCGAGTATTATCGCAACGATGACTATAGATATGCCCGGCATGAGGGCCTTGCCCATCTCAGTCCTGTTGGTCGCGAGCAGTATCTCCATACCGAGGCCGTTAGCGCCGATCAGTGCGCAGGTCACGACCATCGACATCGCCATCATTATCGTCTGGTTCAGCCCCGCCATGATAGCAGGCATCGCCTGCGGTATCTGAACTTTGCTCAGGAGCTGCATTTTTGTCGATCCAAAGGCCGAAGCGGCCTCGACCATCTCTTTGTCCACATGGACGATGCCCAGGTTCGTCATCCTGACCATCGGCACCACGGCATATATGGTGGTGGCTATCAGTGCAGGCGTCTTTCCCGGGCTGAAGAGGATGACCGCAGGTACTAGGTATACGAAGGCGGGCATCGTCTGCATAAGGTCGAGAACAGGCCTCACCACGGCCGATATCCTTTTGCTCATCGCCACGATTATCCCGAGCGGGAATCCGATGATGACAGAGAGGAAAACAGCCACTATCACCATGCTGATCGTCTCGAGCATGTTCTCCCACAGGCCGCACATGCCGATAAAGAAGAGCATCGCCGCATACATAGGACCAACATAAGGTTTTTTGCTGACCTTCCATCCCATGTATGCCACCAGGAGGATCAGAAGAGGCCACGGTATTGCTTCAAGCAGCGTATTTATCGAGTTTATCGATGCTATGATCGCTGACTTGATCAGCCCCAGGCTCTCCCTGTGGTTCCTGCTGAAGGCTTTTACAGCTATGTCGATCGCTTCGCCGTTCCCGATCCGCAGGTTCTCGGGAAACTTAAACAGATACTCCATTCATAAAGACCCCCCTGATCTAAGATTTCAAAACCTCGCAGGAAAGTGGTCTTATAGAACAGCCCTTACCCTCTCAGCCCTCTCCTTAGGAAGCCATTGGTCCAGAAGTTCGCTGTGCGTCCTGAGAAGCCACTTTGCCGCCTCGCTGTGGCTGACCTTATTCTCGTCGAGGTAGGCAAGTGCTTCGGATATCAGGCTGCTTCCGGTCCGGTACTTTTTAAAGAACTCAAGAAGGTCGGGCGCTTTCTTCGCAAAATATTTACTGCTCACTATCTTCAGCTGCTGCGACGGAAATGCTGTTGCGCCCTTTTCGAAGAGCTCTTTGCTGTAAGGTTCGTCCTCAAGGAGGACCAGGTCCAGCTTCCCGCTTACCCAGGTCGGTTCATAGCAGTAGCCGACCCAGGCTTCACCCAGGTTGTATGCGGATACGAGCGACGCGAAGAGCGTGGCTTCGCTTCCGAGCCGTACATATTTGTAGTTTTTGTTCAGCCCGTAAAGCTCATACTTCTTGTAGAGCACTTCGTCCGCCATCCATCCCGGGATGGAGCCGTATATCCTTCCCTTGTCCTTGTCTTCGTCATCCGGGAATACCTTGTGGTATTTTGCAAGATCCTTTACTGTCTTAAGGCCGGGTGCCATGGGTTTTATACCCCGTTTCGCATCCCCCTCTATCACGTATCTCGGGACATACAGCCCCTGTCTGCTGTCGGGGGCAAGCACTCCGACATCCACTATGTCACCGTTCGCAACATCCTTTGGATACGTAGCGACGTTGTCAGTCCAGCTTTCGATGTCAAGGTCCACGTCTCCGGCGATTATCGCCTGCCAGTTCATCGTGGAGGATGCTGTCGAAGTTTTCAGCACATATCCGTCGTAGGCGTTCTCAACTATTATCCTTGCTATCTCATTGTGAAGCTTCTGACTGTCCCACCCGTTGTCCGTAACTACGATCTCTGTCTTTGCTAATGCCTGCGCAGGCATTGTGCAGATCAGGACCATTACCAAGAGCAAAAGTACGTTTTTGAGCTTACTGTTCATCAGTATCCCCCCATTCAAAAAATTGCAACACCCTCATTTTTACATAAAGTTGTTACTTTTTCAAGCTTGAGAATCCTTTATCGATTAAAAAAGTATGTTCAGGAGAGCCTATGCCGATATTTTTCTAATAATCCAAGGAGTCTTTAATCATGAGGGTCTGCAGGAAATGTTTTACCCTTGAGTAGCTGCCCTCGTCTCCCACAAAATAGAGGACGTCGCCATCTTCAAGGAGCGTCGAAGCCCCCGGTGAAAGGATCAGGACACCCTTTTTCTTTATGGCCACTACTGTCGCGGAGGTCGACTGCCAGAAACAGAGATCAGATATTTTTTTGCCGATCGATGGGAACTTGCCTTCCATGGTTATCTCAAAGGGAATGAACGGGTTCGTCGACCGGAAGCGTTCTGTTAGGTCAACAAGCATCTCGATCTCTTCCTTCAGCTCCGCTATCTCCTTCATCTGCTTCTCTAATTTTTCGGCTATGCTGTTTTTGAGGAAGGAGAGGGTCCTTGCGTCCCTCCTTCTTGAAATGAAGAGGAGGGCGTTCTCCCTGGATTTGACGGTAACTCCGCTGCCCTTCTCGGCCTCGACTATCCCGAGTTCCGCAAGCACGCATATAGCCCTTCTCGCGGTCTCGGATGAGACCTGATACTGGGAAGCGAGAGATGAGCGGGCGAATATTTTATCGCCCTCGCGGTAGCTGCCTTCCGCTATCCTTGAGGCGATGTCGGAGGCGAGCTGCTGATATCGTGATTCATGATCTGCTTTACTGCTCATCGGAAGGACCCCTTCTCTATTAATGATATTTTCATGGCCTGTTTTTGGCCTGCAATGGGATATCTCATGTTTATGCAATTGTATCAAATCGTCATTGAATTGCTTGCAACATTTTGATTTATGTGATAAAAAGCGACTAGTGATAGCGGCAATGAGGAGGGTAGGGTATTTAAGTCTATCATCACAAACCAAGTCTGCATTATCAAGTCTGACCTAACTGTATAACAGTTATACGAAGGCCATACGGACAGCCGGGTCAAATGCCGAACTAGCGATTGTGATATCGTGTTGATGAGCTTAAGCTCAAATTTTGTTGCGGAAACCTCCGCGAAATTGTGTTCATAAGTTTTGAGTACTTGTGAATGATCGACATGAGCAGTAAAAGTATTTATTACTGTATAGGCTCAAATAAACTACCAATATTTGTATATATCATCAGTCAAATAAAGTAGGGATCATGTATCAAGTACAACTGTTCCGACCTTTCCGCGGAAAGGAGGGCGGTTGTTTTTTATTTGGGGGGAATGGCACAGATCGTTCCCTTGATATATGAACACTCACGCGGAGGCCATTTTCAGAAAGGAGCCTGAGATGGCCGAGAAAATCAAACTGTATGGCTTTAACAACCTTACAAAAACGCTTAGCTTCAACATCTACGATGTATGCTACGCAAATACCGAGAGAGAAAAAAAGGATTACGTAGACTATATCGACGAACAGTACAACGCAGAGCGTCTAACGAACATACTGTGCGATGTCACCGATATGATCGGTGCCCATGTCCTCAATATATCGAAGCAGAATTACGACCCCCAGGGAGCAAGTGTGACTATACTGATCTCGGAGATGCCGATGCCTCCCGAGACGCTCGATCCTTCGTGCAACAGCGGACTTGAGATACTCTCGAAGAGGGAGAGCGTCTGCGGACATCTCGACAAGAGCCACCTCACAGTGCACACATATCCGGAATTCCACCCTAACCAGGCGATATCGACCTTCCGGGTAGACATCGATGTATCCACCTGCGGCAAGATATCCCCTCTGAATGCCCTCGATTACCTGATCGGAAGCTTCGATTCCGACATCATAACGATCGACTACCGTGTCAGGGGCTTCACCCGTGAGATGGACGGCCGCAAGTGTTTCATTGACCACAAGATAACATCGATTCAGGATTTTATCGATGAGAAGACCCTGCAGAAGTATGATGCACAGGACATCAACGTCTATCAGTCGAACATTTTCCACACAAAGATGCTGATAAAGGAACTGCACCTGCAGAACTACCTCTTCAACAACGATGTGCTCGAGTTTTCCCCGAAAGAGAGGCTTGAGATAACCAACAGGCTCCGCAGGGAGATGATAGAGATCTACACGGGGATGAACGTCTATGAGTAGGCAGGACAGGACTCCCATCTACGATGCCCTTCAGAAGTACATCGACAACAGGATAGTCTCCTTTGACGTCCCGGGCCACAAACAGGGCAAGGGACACAAGGCCCTCGTCGATGCTTTCGGACAGAAGTGCATCTCCATGGACCTCAACTCAAGCAAGCCTCTGGACAACCTCACTCATCCGACGGGAGTCATCAGGGAGGCGGAGATCCTCGCGGCCGAGGCCTTCAGGGCGGCTCAGGCCTTTTTCATAACGAACGGGACTACGGCCGCGGTACAGAACATGATTTTCTCCTGCTGCAGGCAGAACGACAAGATCATAATGCCGAGAAACGTCCACAAGAGCGTGATAAACGCAATGATCATCTGCGGAGCCGTGCCGGTCTATGTCAATCCCGGGACCGAACCTGAACTTGGGATAAGCCTCGGCATGTCTGTAAGCGATGTGAAAAGGGCGGTGTCGGAACACCCGGACGCAAAGGCGATATTCGTCAACAACCCGACCTACTACGGAGTCTGCAGCGACCTCAAAGAGATAGTCAGGATCGCCCATGATGCGGGCATGCTTGCCCTCGTGGACGAGGCCCACGGAACGCACCTCTATTTCGGGGAGGGGCTGCCTGTTTCGGCGATGGACGCGGGAGCGGACATGTCTGCGGTCAGCATACACAAAACAGGAGGTTCGCTCACTCAGAGCTCGATGCTCCTTCTGGGGCCCGGCATCGACGCCGAAGCCGTAAGGCAGACAATAAACCTCACACAGACGACCAGCGGCAGCTATCTTCTGATGGCGTCGCTCGATATAGCGAGGAAGAACCTCTTCCTGAACGGCAGGGAGATATTTGCCAAGGTCTGCTCACTAAGTGAATATGCAAGAAGAGAGGTCAACAAAATACCGGGTTTCAGGGCTTTCGGAAAAGAGATCATCAACGGAGATACGGTCTTCGATTTCGACTCGACTAAGCTCAGCATCCACACCCGTGCGATGGGCCTTGCCGGGATAGAGGTATACGACATCCTGAGGGACGAATTCGGGATACAGATAGAATTCGGAGACATCGGCAACGTCCTGGCCATCATTTCCGTGGGAGACAGGGAGCTTGAGATCGAGAGGCTCCTTGGGGCTCTATCCGAAATACAGCGCCGCTTCAGCAAAGATCCGATGAACATGCTTGATCACGAATATATCGATCCGCAGGTGGCGATGACTCCCCAGCAGGCCTTCTATGCCAGGAAAAGAAGCGTTCAAATAAAGGACAGCCTTGGGATGATAAGCGCGGAACTTGTAATGGCATATCCACCCGGGATCCCGATACTTGCCCCGGGCGAGAGGCTGACAGCCGAGATAATCGACTACATCAGGTATGCCAAGGAGAAGGGGTGCGTAATGACCGGCACCAAAGACATGGAAATGAACAATATCGAAACAGTGGAGGAATAAAAAATGGAATACTGGTACACGGAAGAACACAGCGAGAACGCAAGATTTTCGATAAGGGTCGACAGGCAGCTCTATTCGGCGAAGAGCAAATTCCAGAGGATAGACATTTTCGAGGCCGAAGAGTTCGGACGTTTCCTCACGCTTGACGGACTTATGATGCTCACCGAGAAGGACGAGTTCATATACCACGACATGATAGTCCACGTTCCGATGGCAACCAATCCGGGCATAAAAAAGGTCCTTGTCATCGGAGCGGGCGACGGCGGCACCGTCCGTGAGCTGACCAGATACGGGACGATAGAGAAGATCGACATGGTGGAGATAGACAAAATGGTCGTTGACGCATGCCTTGAGTACATGCCGCAGACATCCTCGAAGCTCTCAGACCCGAGGGTCACCATATACTACGAGGACGGGCTTAAATTTGTCCGCGACAAGGTCGGCGTGTACGATCTGATAATAGTGGACAGCACGGACCCATTTGGTCCGGGAGAGGGTCTATTCACAAAGGAGTTCTACGGAAATTGCTACAAGGCGCTGACAGAAGAGGGGATACTCGTGAACCAGCACGAATGCCCGTACTATGACAGCTATGCGATGTCGATGAAGAGGGCACATAAGAGGATAAAGGAGTTCTTCCCGATCACCCGCGTCTATCAGGCCCACATACCGACGTATCCGTCAGGCCATTGGCTCTTTGGCTTTGCATCCAAGAAAAAGGATCCGATCAGGGACCTCGACGCTGAGAGCTGGAACAGTCTCGGGATAAAGACGGAGTATTACAACACAGACCTCCACAGGGGCTGCTTCGCGCTGCCTACATATGTAAAGGAGCTGCTCGATGAAGCGGATAAAGATTAACGTCCCGATGGTCTTCATGGGGTGCGAGAGCAGTTATGACGAAGCAGACCTTGTCATGTTCGGAGCTCCCTTTGACGGGACATGCAGCTACAGGCCGGGCTCAAGGTTCGCAGGGGCCGCGGTGCGCACCGAATCATACGGCATAGAGACTTACTCCCCATATCTTGAAAGGGACCTTGCCGATCTTTCCGTTTTTGATGCCGGAGAACTCGACCTTCCCTTCGGCAATATCTCCGAGGTGCTTGAAAGGATAGAGGAAGCGGCTTCGGAGATAATATCAGACGGCAAAAAAATGCTGATGATTGGAGGAGAGCACCTTGTCACGCTCGGAGCCGTGAGGGCAGCGGCGAAAAAGCATCCCGGACTGAATATCCTCCACTTTGACGCCCACGCGGATCTGCGGGACGATTACATGGGAGAAAGACTATCCCATGCGACAGTCATAAGGCGCTGTCACGAACTTGTCGGAGGCAAGGTCCATCAGTTCGGGATCCGCTCTATGACAAGGGAGGAGGACCTCTGGGCCAGGGAGAACGTCATCCAGAGGAAGTACGATTTCGAAACTTTGGATGAAACCATTGATGATCTCAGGGGAAAACCCGTTTACCTTACGATAGACCTTGATGTGCTCGATCCGTCCATATTCCCGGGGACGGGCACACCGGAACCGGGAGGGGTCTCTTTCACAGACCTCATATCGGCTGTCCATCGCGTGAAGGGACTTGATATAGTAGGGTGTGACGTCAACGAGCTTGCCCCGCACTACGACGGCAGCGGAGTCTCCACTGTCGTAGCATGCAAGGTCATCAGGGAGCTTATTCTTTCTGTCTAATAGGCTTTTGCTTCAGGGTACCTGCCGGGAGAAGGCCTCAGGAATCATTATTACATGCAAATCTCTCTTATTGATGTAATCCATCGCAGCGATTATACTTTCTAAATGGGGGAATCTATATGAAAGTCGATCGCGCAGCGGTAAAAAAGCGTTCAGGAGCAGCTCTGATAGCCACAGTGCTTATCGGGTTCATCGTGCTGTCCCTCCTGAGCGCCACTGTCATATCGATAACCTGGAAGACTCTCCGTGTCGAATCCTGGCAGACCGAGCAGATAGAGAAGATAAGGCTCGATTATCTTGCGAGGACGGCGGCAAAAGCCGTGACCGACAAGCTGACGGCGGACCCTGATTATTTCGGCACATTGAACAGGAACGGATTCGTTTCCGTGCCTAAAACCATAACCGACGGAGCGTTCTCCGCAACGTTGGATATCACGATCAAAGGCGACGACCAGAGGGCATCGGTAGTTGCGAAGGCATCCTCAGCGAAGGGCGGATCGGCTGTTGTAAGGACCACTATCGACCTGACGACGGACCCAAAGACCGTCACATGGAGTTCGGGAAACTGATGAGGCGCGGAGGCATATTTGTTGAAGTGGCAGTATCCATACTCCTTTTTTCCGTGGGCATACTCGCCCTGACGGGGACGCTTTTCTATGGTGTCAAAATGGTGGCCGAGTCGAGGGAAGAGACGGTAAAGGAGCAGGAGTACAGGAACCTTGTGGAGAAAGAGATCCTGAGCATCATACGGGAGCCATCCTACGACCCGTCCGGGACTCCTCTGCCTGATGACGAGATGATCATAAACACCAAACCGGTACCTTTCACGCTCTACAAATACAAGCAGGAAGACAGGACAGATACCGAGATATATCTGATCAAGGGGGGCAACTGACCGTGAAATACGATGCCAGGACAGGTTTCACCATTGTCGAAATGCTGATAGGCGTGGTCATGATGTCCATCGTCATCGCGGGCATAGCATTTACGGTCAGGTTTGGCTTCAACCTCTTCACCACCGCGGACTCAAATGCCGCAGTGATCAGCGGTGTGCGCTTCACAGCCGACTCCTTCAAGAGGACCGTTGCCCCCATGCTCAATGTGACAGATAGGATAGAACTCATCTCGGCGGACAAGAGCATCATCCCCTCGTCGGTCTCCGAAGACATCCACTATGTGTTCTTCTCAGACGGTTCGGTCGTGCACAGGGACTCGAAGGGAGACCATGTGCTTGAGGGCTCCGAGTACATTGAGAATATTGAATTTTCGGTCCCCGCGGCTTCGGACGACACAGAAGAAAACTATATATTCAAGATCAGCATCAAAGGGAAAAACAACGACTACCCCAATGCGAAACTCGACCTTGAAGTTGAGAACGCGCTCTACAACAGGCCAGAAAAGATCGGCACCCCTGTCTCCGGAGACCTGAGGGGGACGATACTGAAGATAAGGGCCAGGCTGTATCTGGACAGGCTGGACCTCTACGACAACGACACGAAGATAAGATTGAACGGACTCTCCGTGCACAAGGGCACAAATATCGAGGCGGTATACGACCTCATCAACCAGACCGGGACATCCCGACCCATGTCGGATGACTCTCTCATAGAATGGTTCATAAGCGGAAGCGTTTCAGCCGACCTTAGTGTCACCAAGGACGCACCGACAGAGTCCAACGGAAACAGTCATTACTGGCAGCTGGTTTCGGGAGGCGTCCCCATTACAGGAAAGGTCCTTGATACAACGGGAGCATTCCATCTTGACACAGGAGAGATACCTACAAACTGGGATACGGGCGTGATCAGGTGCAGGGTGACCCCCGTCCTGAAGTCCGCAGGCGGAGGCATGACCTACACGGGAACTCCGAAATGGAGCGACTATGTCGTCGTGCGGAAAGTGGATGCCCCCAGCGAGGAGTTCGAAAATATCCTTGATGTGCTTGATCCGGATACTTCAACGGGAAACGCTGCCGGTGATGTATTCATTACAAATATTGGCAGTCAGTCAGAAGTCAGCGGAGGAGAAAATATTTTTCACGTTGTCTCGGAAGATATCCTGATGAAAATAAACTCTCCGAGCGATACGAGCTACGGGGCTTCATTTGTAATGCAGCTCAAATACGATAAGTTTGACAATGACAGGATCTATGGGGCATGGGCTGCGGGAAGGGAATCAGCTTCAGATATCCCTTCATACATGACCGTGACCAACTACTCTGTTATTCTTGATTCACAGGTTAAAACGGATGAAGTTGCGTCAGGCCTTTTTCTTAGCACCAGATCCAATAACAGTAATTTTGGAAAAATAGTTAACAATATATTTGATAATAATTTCAGGGATGTCGGATATGCTCTGCAGTTCTGGCCCAACTGGAAGAACTCAGACGCAGAGGGTTATTTTGTTTCAAAGTTTAGAAATGGGACGGAGATCAACGGAGGCAATAAGAATACACCCAGACCATTGGGGATTTATAATGAGACACTTAATAACAGGATAAAGGACTACTATCATCCTCAATACACAAACAACAGCAATTATACATTTGGGACATGGTCAGGTCGATACAGGGTGATGTGCACGGTTTTGGAATACTATGATGAGACCCGGGGAAAGGCCTATCCACGTTATATATTTAGGGTCAGACTACTTAAGAGGACCGACCCGGAAGTGATGGATCAAGTTCAGCTTGCTGAGATCAAAAAGAGGGATCCATGGTGCATTGGCCCTGATTTTTACGCATCTGAACCGATGTGGTTCGGGGATTTTGTGGGAAATCCAAACACTACCCCAACTACAAATACAACTACCGTAAAAGTGAAGAATTATGACACCACATCTCAGACAGCAACCTTGAACAGACAGATTAACATCGCCGGGAAAAGATTCTATGCATTAAAGCCCCCTTCAGGGGACTCATATGTTTTTAGAAAAAGACTGATGGATGCAAGGGCAACAGAATTAAATGCTGATAACAACCCCATAAATGATACCGGGATATCCGATGCTTCCGGCGGAACAGTGCTTTCAAATCCTGCTGGAATGCGCTATGTAGGTGTTAGGGGAATTGAAAAGAGCAATCTAAACTATCCGGATTCTGTGACTGTCTATGGTCTGGATCTCGCCCCCGGCTTCAGCATCAACGAGATCCGCTCAATAATGCCTGAGAATGGCAAACTGTACAATATTGAAGAGACGATACCTGCTTCGGAGCTTGCAAAGATACAGGATAAAGACTGGTATAAGTCATATAAGCTTGTGATCGCCACATCGGATAACGACATAAACAAAAAGGTTTTTGGCAGCACGGCTAGATCCGACGGCAGCGGAAACAACGGGAGCTGGTACTATCAGAACGCAGGAGGGGACGGAGGAGTTTATGACCTCCAACATAGAAATATAAACGATTGCAAGTGTCCTCTCCACAACGAGCTTTTCAAATGGCTCGGCGGGCAGTAGGGGAGTATGACGACTGACATAAAAAGAGGGGCCTGTGCAAAGGCACCGGCCCTCTTCTCTGATGCAAGTCTACTTTTCCAGTACAGCCATCACCCTTGCCGGACCTCCGTCCTGATCTGTCAGCGAAATGGGAAGGGCTGCCATGCAGAAGGGCCTGTATCCGACCTTGTCCAGATCACGCAGGTTTTCGAGCAGCACTAGCCCGCTTGAGAGAAGTATCCTATGTACCTCGTTTGAGGCTGAATCTACGGGATCCGCTGATATGGCGTCAAACCCCACGCCTTTGAGCTTTTTCTCCGCGAGCCACTCAGCCGATAGCGGAGAAAGGACAGGATACCCCTTAAGATAATCTTCCGTTCCCCATTTTTCGGACCACCCCGTCCTGAAGAGGAGGAAATCCGCTTCGGAGATCTGTGACGAGGTCACCTTGATGTCGGCAAGTTCGATCCTTCTCGCGGCGCATCCCCTCACGTCGACCACCAGGCCGAAGCCGAAGAAGGTCTCGTTGGGCAGATGGTCCAGGTTTTTCCCATCGGGGATCATGTGCGAGGGAGCATCCATGTGGGTCCCTGTGTGCGAGCTGAAGGAGAGAAGTGTCGTTCTCCAGCCGTTATCCTCCATCGTAGCCCCCTTTTTGACAGTGGGCGGCACGTCGCCCGGAAAGACCATCATGCCGTCTGTAATAGGCCAGCTGAGGTCGATAACTCTCATCCGCTATTCTCCCAGTCCGGTCATCCTGTTGAACTCATCGATCTTTTCATCAATAAGGTCAGCCATGCGGTGGATGCTCTTCCAATAGTCGGGATCGTACCACTGGGCGTTGAGCTCTTCGCTCGTTTTGCCCTGCTGCTCCACCCATGTGTAGTACTTCAGGTTGTGTATCCTCTTGCGGTCGTAGTAGCTCAGCTCCGCCATGCCGTCGATGCCCATTCCGAGGACGTATCTCTGATGGTCGACAGCAGCCCTGAGCGGCGAGTATGCTCCGAGCTCGGCGCGCATCTCTTCGAGCCTCGAAGCGTACATCTCCATCGAGTCGGTCAGGACCGTCAGTATCACATCGTTCTCCGTGAGCTCGTAATATTTCGCCATCTTTATCGCCATCGCAACGTTTGCGGCGCCTGAGATGCCCATGAGCGGAAGCTGCGATATGAATTTGTCCGAGAGGCCGAGGCCCCTGAGGTATTCCTGTCCCTCCGGTTCGTTACAGAGGCGTATCATTGCCATGCAGTTGTTGTCGTCTATCGCAAATACGAGGTCTGTGTTCTTTACGTTGTGGACCCAGGGTATGTGTTTGTCTCCTATACCCTCGATCCGGTGCTCGCCGAATCCGTTGAGGTAGAGGGTGGGACACTGGAGAGCCTCTCCGACGCCGACTTTGCTCTGGGGGTATATCTCCTTTAGATAATCCCCGCATGCAGTCGTTCCGGCGGATCCCGATGTGACGACGACGCCTGCGTACCTGTCCTTTGGTCCCATCGATTTCTTAAGGACCTCTTCCATGGCGCTTCCCGTAACATAGTAGTGCCACAGGTGGTTGCCCATCTCGTCGAACTGGTTGAATATGACTGCTTCCGGACGTGAGGCACGTATCCTGGCGACTTCGTCGTAAATTTCCTTGACGTTGCTCTCTGTGCCGGGAGTTGCGATTATCTCGCCCGCCACTGTCCGAAGCCATTCGAAGCGTTCCTTGCTCATCCCCTCCGGGAGTATCGCAATGGATTCACATCCGAGCAGCTGGGCGTTGTATGCTCCGCCGCGACAGTAGTTGCCGGTAGACGGCCATACCGCCTTCTGGCATGTCGGGTCGAACTGTCCGGTCACGAGACGGGGAACGAGGCAGCCGAAGCTTGCCCCGACCTTGTGTGCTCCCGTCGGGAACCACTTGCCGCACAGTGCGATGATGCGCGCCTTTACCCCGGTGAACTCACTCGGAAATTCCAAGGTGTTGACATCGCCGTAGAGCCCCCCGGTTTTCTTGGGTTCGTTCTTCCACGTGATACGGAAAAGGTTTGCCGGGTCTACGTCCCAGAGGCCTGTTTTTTTCAGCTTCTTCCTGATCGATACGGGAGTATATTTTTCGGGATCCCTCATCTGTTTGAATGTCGGTATCAGAACATTCCTCTTTTTCGCCATCTCGACCGCGTTCTTTAGTTTCTCTTTGTTGACTGTAAGATCGATCACTGAGTATTTCTCCCTTCAGAATATTTTTCCTATTTGTCTGTCCGCCGCTGATCGATGAGTCTTGAAAATTCGTCTATGTCCGGAGCGCATGACAACGCCTGTCCCACTGATCTCTTCGCGCTCTCGATATCCTTAAGGCCGTTTCCCGTCACGACTACTGTGACGGTCTCATCCGGAGCTATCTCTCCCGCGAGCGCCATCTTGCGGAATCCGGCAAAACCGGTAACTCCCGCCGGTTCCCCGAAGACACCGGAAGAGCGCGCAAGTTCGGGGATCGCTGAGAGTATTTCATCATCTGTCACCGTAACTGCCGTACCTTCGGATGCCCTTATCGCCCTCAGTGCCTTTGCCCAGTTTCTCGGAGCCCCAACAGAGATGCTGTCGGCTATCGTATCCGCCGGACCAAATCGTACTCTTTCGGAATTCTCGGTTATCGCCTTGTATATCGGGCTGGAACCCTCTGCCTGGACTCCGGTGATCTTTGGCATTTTGTCGATGAGCCCCAGTTCGAGCAGATCCCGGAATCCCTTATAAAGCCCGCCGACGCAGCATCCGTCTCCGACCGATATAAAGACCCTGTCGGGGACTTCCCAGTTCAGCTGCTCCGCGATCTCCATCGCGCAGGTCTTTTTGCCCTCCACAAGGAAGGGGTTTATCGCACAGTTCCTGTTGTACCAGCCGAACTTTTCTATTGCCGCAGTCGCGAGGTCGAAGGCTTTCGCATAATCTCCCTTGACAAGGACAACGTTCGCGCCGTAGACGAGAAGCTGTGTCACCTTCGCCGCCGGAGCCTTCTCGGGGACGAATATATAAGAATCTAGCCCCATCACGGCGGCGAAGCCCGAGAGCGAGCTTGCCGCGTTTCCCGTCGATGCGCAGGCTACGGTCTTCTGCCCGAAGTCCAGGGCTTTTGCGACCCCTACGGCGCTTGCCCTGTCCTTTAGCGAGGCTGTCGGGTTTCTTCCGTCGTCCTTTATGTAAAGTTTCCTGACTCCATATTTCGATGCCAGCCATTTGTTCTCGTAAAGGGGGGTCCATCCCACTGAGAGTGCGGGGATGTTCGCATCGTTCAATACCGGCATTATATCCCTGTATCTCCACATGGACATATCACGGCAGAGAGAAAGAGAATCCTTAGTGACCAGCTTCTTTGCCTCATGCATGTCGTAAAGTACGTCAAGGGTCCCGTCAAGCCCGCAGCTGTCGCAGACGTACCTTCCGTGCTCCGGGGCGTACTCTCTTCCGCACAGTACGCATTTGAGTATCTCAGGTCTTGCCATATCCTCACCCCTTAAGAGAGAGTCTGTTCCCATCCATTATACGTTGTAAGGACTTTTCAGGCTATTCTAATAGATCGTATGCCGTGTTCTTTGCCTCAGAAGTTTCAACCGCAGGGATCTGGGTCCGTAAGTATTTAATATATAATACCTGAAGAGGACTGTGTTTAAACCTCCTGCCCTCTTTTTTCAAACGGATCGAAGAAAGGAGCCACACCTGATGATCTTTTTAGTGAGAAGCGGCCCCGAGACTATAGTCTTCACCTTCACCAAAGATTTCGACAAAGCCGAACAGATATTGCTCTGTTGGGGCGAATACACCGGCAGCGATGTCGACGAGGCCTTTTCTATTTCAGGCGAGTTCAGCCGTATAGCGGTGGTCCGCATCAAAAACGGATCAGACGAGATTGAGGAGCTCAGAGTCTACGTCTCGGAGACCTCCATACAGCGTCTTCTCTGCATGATGCTCAACGCGGGGCTGGGTGACGGGATCACTGAAAGCAGGATGCAGCCCGGTTACATCCTTATGAGGCTTCTCGGAGACATAGAGAAAGGCATTGAAAGGATAAAGGAGGACTTCGGAGGAGAATACGTACCAAACGCACCGTATTTCAGCGAACCTCTTCCAGAAGATTCCTCTGTGATCTACTTTACCTCCGAACCACTCAACCACCGCATACCCCACTCGAAAATGTATGAGAAGGCCATTTACGTCAGCGAGCACTCAAAGGAAAAGCTGATGGCCACTCTCAGGATGAGGCAGAACGAATACCTTGGCGACTCCATGGGCACTCCTGACTGGAACAGTATGGAGATCCGCATCGGAGACAAGGAGGGACGCTTCAATACGCACAGAAAGAGGATCTGGACCGCCGTACAGGGCCTCCAGATCGGAACGATACTCGAAGAGGGATGGGAGAGGGAGTACACCCTGATGGGAAGGGTCGCAGACGTCTACCTTCTTAAACTCTTTACGCCGCTTGACGAAGAATCGGTAAAGGAGTTCCTCTCCGGACTCGAATATGATGATTCAGGCGAGCGCGTTGCCGACCTTGACCTCTATTTCAAAGACAGAAAGATCAGCTGGAAAGAGAGAGGCAAGGAAGGGGGCCTTTCGAAGGCCGAACTTGGGTTGGCTGCCAGGAAGAGCATGCTCAGTAAGCTTGACAAATATTCCCTCTCAAAAATGCGCAAGCTCGACGAAGAACTGAAACTCGCCAAGCGGTAATAAGCGCGCATACAGGAACGATAAAAAGGGGCCCTTTGGATAAAGGGCCCCTCGTCCGTATTTTTGATGTACTGAAAGCCGGTTTCTAGAAGCTTTCCTGCGCGTTCCTTGCGATTATCTCTTCCTGCTGGTAAGAGTCGAGGTCTACGAAGTAATCGCTGTAGCCTGCTACCCTGACAAGGAGTCCACGGTAGTTGTCGGGGTTTTTCTGAGCGTCGCGGAGAGTCTCTTCATCCACAACGTTGAACTGGATATGGTGTCCGCCAAGTTTGAAGTAGGAGCGGATCAGATTCTTGACTCCTTCGATACCTTCCTCACCTGCGAGGACCGAGGGGAGGAAGCGTTGATTGAGAAGCGTTCCGCCTGATTTTACCTGGTCCATTTTGGCAAGGGACTTCACGACCGCTGTCGGTCCTTTGCGGTCTGCACCGTGGCTCGGTGATGTCCCGTCGGATTCCGGCATTCCTGCGAAGCGTCCGTTCGGCGTCGCGCCAAGCTTCTGCCCAAAGTAATTGTGGCATGTCGTGCTCAGCATGTTAAGGTGATATGTCGGTCCAAGGATGCTGTGTCTGCCCTCGATAGTTCTGAAGAGGCTGTCGTAGACCCTCTTCATGATGTTGTCCGCATAGTCGTCGTCATTGCCGAAGAAGGGGGTCTTGTTCCAGAGGGTAAGGCGCATCTCTTCTTCGCCCTCCCAGTTTTTCTTCAATGCGTTCACAAGCTGCTCAAGGGTATATCTCTTATCTTCGTAGACATGCTTCTTGATCGCCGAAAGGCTGTCTGTGATCGTACCGATACCGCAGCACTGGATGTAGTCTGTGTTGTAGCGGGGCCCGCCGTTGTAGTAGTCCTTGCCCTTCTCGATGCAGTCCCTGATGACGACGGAGAGGAATGTGGCGGCCATCTTCGTCGCGTACTGGTAGCGGAGATAATTGTCGACTTTGATCTTAGTCTCCACAGCATAGTTGAGCTGTTTCTCGAAAGCGGCATAGAGATCGTCGAATGTTTTGAACTCGCTGATGTCACCTGTCTGGATGCTGACCTGCTTGCCTGTGAGCATGTCTACGCCGTTCGTAAGTGCGTACTCAAGGAGTTTCGGCACATTGAGATATCCGTGGAGCAGATATGCCTCCTTGCCTGCCGCGCCCGTCTCGATGCATCCGCTCGTGCCGCCCTCGCGCGCGTCTTCAAGCGTCTTGCCTACTCGCATCTGTTCCTGTATGACCATGTCGGCGTTGAAGACCGAGGGATATCCCATGCCGTTGCGGAAGACCTTTGCTGCGGCGCGGATAACGCTGTCCGGCGTACGTTCGCTGACCTGGATGTTGCCCTGGGGCTGCAGAAGGCGAAGTTCGTCAAATATCTCAAGGCAAATGTAAGTGACTTCACTCGATCCGTCGCTGCCGTCGGCCTTGAGCCCTGCAAGGTTGATGTTCGTAAAGTCGTTGTACGTTCCGCTCTCTGCGGCAGTCACGCCGACCTTGGGAGGTGCGGGGGTGTTGTTGACCTTGATCCAGAGGCAGGAAAGTAGTTCCTTCGCTGCTTCCCTGTCGAGTGTGCCCTCTTTCACGCCCTTCTCATAGAAGGGGGCGAGGTGCTGGTCGAGGTGGCCGGGGCTCATTGCGTCCCAACCGTTGAGTTCAGTTATCGTGCCAAGATGCACGAACCAGTACATCTGGACTGCTTCCCAGAAGTCTCTCGGAGCGTGTGCGGGTACCCATCTGCAGACATCGGCTATCTTTAGCAGCTCGGCCTTGCGTTTGGGATCGCTCTCGCCCGCTGCCATCTTTTCGGCAAGCTCCGCGTGCCTTTCTGCAAAAATGATCACTGCGTCGCAGGAGATATCCATACCCTGCAGCTGCTCATCCTTTGCAGTTGCCTCGGGATCGTTGAGGTAGTCAAGTTTCGCACGTGCTTCGGCGATCTTCTTTTTAAGATCAAGCATGCCCTGTTTGTAAATAAGGCCGTCAAGCGCCGTGTGTCCAAGAGCTCTCTGCTCTCCGAACTCTGTAAATGTTCCGGCCTCATAGAGCTTGGTCCAGTTTTCGGGCATGCGCGCGAAAAGCTTGTCTCTCATGCAGCGGCCGCGCCAGAAGGGAATGACCTTCTCTTCATAGATCTCGATATCTTTGGGGTCTACGGTGTAGTTCTGCTGTTTCCTGAGGTTAAGGATCTCAAGGTCTTCTCTTGAATGGCAGGTAAGTTCGGGGAAAGTCGAGACGGCCTTGGGCTTCGGCCCTCTCTCTCCGACTATAAGTTCGTCTTTTCCGATATATATGGTCTTCTTCTCGCAGAGGTTCTTGAAGTTCAGCGCACGCATTACGGGCATAGGATATTTGTTGTCGTTTTCTTTGTAGAATTCAGTCTCAAGAACGGCTCTCTCGATACTTATGGATGGGTGTGCTTCGAAGCTTTCGTCACGAAGACGTTTGATGCGTTCGTTCATGTCTGTTACCTCCCCAGGTGTTTTCTGCTTCTATAAATTAAATTTTTTTAGGATTACCCCGGCCTTCGCAGATTTATGCTCAGGCCTGCCGCTTTTATTATGATGCGCCTCATGCGCATTGTGTTCACTCTTATCTCACTAGCCGCCTATGTGCGTTTTCAGTCCGAAGCTTTCAAGTATGGAGGCAGCTTTTCGTGTCTGATTTTCCGTAGGGGGGAGCAGGCCGGGCAACTTGTACTCCATGCCCCACCTCTCGTGCTTTCCCCTCGCGACCGCGTGGTATGGAAGTATGTTCACCGCGGTTATCCCCTTCAGCTTTGAGACGAACTCTCCCAGCGCCGCCACGTTTTCGTCATCTGTGTTGAGTCCGGGCATAAAGGGAAACCTTATGTTTATCTTTGATCCCGCTTCCGAGATCGCGACAAGGTTCTCAAGTATGATGCTGTTGTCGACGCCAGTGTATTCTCTGTGCTTTTCCGGATCCATATGTTTCAGGTCATAGAGGAAGAGGTCTGTATAATTTGCCGCTTCGAGGATGATCCTTTTGTCTACGAACCCGCAGGTGTCTACCGCCCTGTGGAACCCTTCCCGCCCGCAGGCTTTCAGGGCTTCGATCACAAACTTGGGCTGCATCAGCGGTTCGCCTCCCGAAAAGGTCACCCCGCCGCCGTCCCTGAAGAATATCTCATCCTTTCTGAGTTCCTCCATGAGCTGTTCCACAGAGTATTTCCTGCCGCAAAGCTCGCGCGCACCTGAGGGGCATACATCCTCGCAGACACCGCACCCGTCGCAAAGCCCCGGGTCGGTCTCAAGCGATCCTCCGACGACTGATATGGCTTTGTTGGGACAAGATCTGACACATGCTCCGCACCCTATGCACTTCTCGCCTCTGAAAAGGATCGCCGGCGTCATCGATTGGCTTTCAGGGTTATGACACCACCAACAGGACAGAGGGCACCCTTTCATGTGCACCGTTGTCCTTGTTCCCGGTCCGTCGTGTATGGAGTATTTTTTTATGTCAAATATTATCCCTGTTGCGCTCAATCCCGTTATGCCTCCTCAGAAACGTCCAGTTCGGAATGCTTGGCAAAATAATACTTCCGGATGAATCTTTCCTGGACCTGGAACGACCAGTGTACGTCCCTTATGTACTCTGCCGCTCCGTTGAAGTCACCTTTTCTGAGCAGCTCTATCAGCATCTTATGCTCTTCAAGTGAGTGCAGTTCCCACTCCTTGACGTAAGTTTTGTTCCTTGGGAAATCGTAGAGCCTCTCCCTGTGTATCTTTATGTAATGCAGTATCTCTGCGTTGTCAGACATGTTCAGATAGACATTGTGGAACTTTAGGTTTTCTTCGTAGAACAACTGGAAATTGTTCTGATCCAGAGCCTTTCTCATCTGGGCGTTGCATTTCTCCATGAAGTCGGCGTCGCTTTCACGGAAACGGAGCGCTATGTGTACCATGACCGATGATTCAAGCCCTCCGATGATCTCATATATGTTTCTTATCTTTTCGAGAGTCAGCGTATTCACGATAACTCCGCGTCTTGGATAGATGGTCACGAACCCTTCGGTCTCCAGCTGGAAGAGAGCATCTCTGAGCGGTGTTCTGCTCATACCCAGTTCCATGCTTATCTCATTGAGGTTCAGGAAAGATCCGGGGCGGATCTTCCCATCGTTCATCTGAAGGCGGAGGTAGTCGTAAACCTGCTCCCTGAGAGATTTGATCGTGAAAAAAGAATCGTTTCCGTTACTCATAAAATTGCCCCTTTCTACGATTGTATCACAGATATATCAGATTGCAATATATGCATTGATAAATATCCGCTGCCGCTAACGTAAAAATTTATTAATCCTTGTCTGATAGCCAATATTCAAATCTTGTTCCTCGTGGCTAACGTGATATATTTGCCTGTCGTTATTGTGTGTCGATATCCTTAAACATTAAATGGCAGCTGATATTTTATTATATACCTTTAATTGGTGGACCGAAAGTTAAGGGGAGCTTTTTTATTCCATGTTTAAAAACTTATGATAACTCTTTTAAAGGAGTGATTACAACTTTTATGAAAAAGGTTATACTTTGACGGAGATAGAATGGTTCCTGCAAACTATGAAAAAACTCTAAGAGGGGGATCTTCATGAAAATCAAAGAATTCAAGCTGGAGAGGCTTTTCGCCCGTTACTCTTCACAGGCCAAATACAGGTTGAGCCAGTCTGCGTGTGAGTACTGCACCATGCAGGAGATACTTGACATGGCGGACGAAGAATGCAAAAAAATGTGGGACAACCTTGTCCTTGGTTATACAGATACGACAGGATTCGCTCCGCTGCGCGAAGCCGTGGCTAAAAGGTTCGTCACCATACGTCCGTCTGATATACTTGAACTTGCTCCGGAAGAGGGAATATTCATATTCATGAATACCCTTCTGGACCCTGGGGACGAGGTCATCGTAATGCAGCCCTGCCTCCCGTCCCTCTACGAGATACCGAGGGCGCTCGGATGCAAGATAATCAAATGGCCGCTCCAAGAGACGAGCTGGGGGTGGACTCTCGATTACAACTTCCTCGCCGAAAATATTTCCCCCAATACGAAGCTCCTGGTCCTCAACATACCCAACAATCCGACAGGATTCATACCCGTTAAGACCGAGATGGACAGGATACTCAACCTGGCGGACAGGATGGGTACATGGGTGTTCTGCGAAGAGACATACCGCGGAATGGAGCATGACCCTGCAGCTGCGCTTCCCTCTCTTTCCGATATGTATCCGAGGGCTACGACTATCGGCGGCCTCAACAAGTTCGGACTCCCCGGGACCAGGATAGGGTGGCTTGTGACAAAAAATAAAAATATACTTGAAAACTGTGCCGCATATAAAGATTACACGACCCTGTGCAACAATGCCCCGGGAGAGATCCTTGCCACGATAGCCATGCGCAATGCCACGACCCTTCTTCAGCGCAATCACAGGATCGTATTGGAAAATCTGAGTCTTGCGGAGAAATTCTTCAAGAAGCACAAGAAACTGCTCCACTGGATCCAGCCGAACGGAGGAAGCACAGCATTCCCCCAGCTCCATAGGCCGTTCGATGTGACCGAGATGTGCGAAAGGGCGATGAACGAGAAGGAACTCCTTATCATCGGAGAACGCGCGTTCGGTGTTACCACAAACAATTTCCGAGTCGGGCTCGGACGCCTCGATTTCAAAGAGGCGCTCGATGTCTTCTCGGAAATTATCGAAGATATGGAACAGAAGATCTCTTAGTACGGTGCGGCCTGAGTGTCATAATGATGCCGACGGTCCCGGGGTCAGTCCCGGGACCGTTTTTTATCCGGACGCGATCGATCCGTACTTTTCGCCTCTCCTGTAATAAGGCACAACTGCCGAAGAGTCGATCTCCGCGCAGAAAAAAATGTCCTCGCCGAAGCCAAGCTCCTGAAGTATCCTCCCATGCTCCGATTCCATACAAAGGCTTGCGAGGTCAGGCCCGAAATGGTGCCAGAGCGCCATTGCGGTCAATGCTCCGTCGGTCAGTTCCATCTCTGTCCCGCCGTTTGAGGGGGCAAGCGCCAGCATTTTTTCTATGATCATACCGGAACAGACAGCATCCTCTATAGAAAATTTGCCGTTCCTTCCCGAAGCAACGGTACAGATGCGTCTGCCGCTGCACAGTGCATCCCAGGCGGCCGCCTCTGCGTTCCTTGCACATGCGATCCTTACTTCGGGACAGCCGGAAGCTGCCGCCAGAAGAGCCTTTGTCCCGTTGGAAGTTGTCATGATGGCATTTTCGGGAGCCCCGCGCCTTGTCAGTTCAAGAGGTGAATTTCCGTAGTCGAAGCCCGGGACCATCACCCCGCCCCTCTCTCCCATAAGCATCCAGCCGGGACCCGCTTCTGCTTTCATCCTGAATGCCTCGTCGCTGTCGGCGCATGGTATCAGCTTGCTCCCGCCGTACTCAAAAAACGTGGTCATCTGTGTTGATGCCCGGAGCAGATCGACCACAAGCCTGCAGTCATGCGTGTCCATCGTCTCGGACGGGACCAGTACGGCATCGAATAAATACTTCAAAGGCAGTGTCCTCCCGGATCGGTTTCCCCGTGTACGTAATAACAGGTATAATTATTATAGTTCCTTATTATCACAATATCATAATGACCGACAGGAGGTAATGAAAAATGAAGATCCTCGTAGCCGTTGATTTCAGCCCGGTAGGAAGGGAAGTCGCGCATGCAGGGTATCGTCTGGCAAAGAAATTGGGAAGCGGGATAACTTTCTTTCACTGTGCTCCGCAGACAGCGCGTTTTCTTCAGGGTTACGACATAAAGGCCTTTGTCTCTTCAGCAAGCAGGGATGATCAGAAAAAAATAGGAGAGATGGCAAGACATAAGCTCCATAAGGTCATGGAGGACGTCTTTGCTGAGAACGGCGTATCCGAATCTTTGGACATAGAGGAAGAGGTGGCCTTCGGCGACCCCGGCGATGAACTGCTTAATTATGCAAAAGAAAAGGGCGTTGATCTGATAGTGGTCGGGTACAAGAGCTACAGCGCCATAGAACAGCTGCTCGTAGGGAGTACCGCAGCAAAGGTCGCCAGATATGCTCCCTGCTCTGTTCTGATATACAGGCCCAATAAATGCTAGTCCAGGGCCTTATTCCCTGATCTGCCAAGGTATTGCTAAGGTCTGCCGCCGCAGCTTCTCCGGCAGGGCGGGTTTTCAGTTCAATTAAATAGGCATTTATCCTGAACGGCCCTCTGTGATTATTCAGAAAATGAATGTTACAATATCAACAGCGATAAAAAATCGATAATTTAATGATCACAGGAGGTCAGGATCGACATGAAAATTCTTTTGGCTGTGGATTTCAGTCCATTGGGTCGCCGTACCACGGGAGCAGGCTACAGATTGGCTCAGAAGATAGCGTCGGAGGTCACTTTCTTTCACTGTGCGCCGCAGGCATCGCGCTTCCTGCAGGGATATGACATAAAGGCATTCGTATCTTCGACCGGCAAGGAAGAACAGAAGAACATCGAAGATGCGGCAAAGCTCAAACTGCATAAAGTCATGGAGGACGTCATAGCGGAGAACGGGATAAAAGAAGGCCTCAGGATCGAGGAAAAAGTTGTCTCGGGAGAACCTGCGGACGAGATCCTGAGCTATGCGGAGTCGAATAAGTTCGACCTGATCTTCCTTGGTTACAAGAGCTTCAATCTGATCGAACAGATACTGGTGGGCAGCACAGCCGACAAAGTCATACGCTACGCGACCTGCTCCGTACTGATCTACAGACCGGACAGGGCCGAACATATAGACCTCTGATCCTTATTGCTCGTTATTAGGATCAAAAATGCCCGCATGACTGCGGGCATTTTTCGTCTTTAAAATTATCTCTGTTCGTTAGGCCGGAATGATCAGATTATCAGCTTGCCTTTTCCGCCCGCCATGTTGTCGAGCTGGTTCAGGACATTGGCGCCGGCTACCTCTATCTTGGGCTTCTTTGCAGCTTCTTCGCGGGCATATTCCTGAAGTTTTTTCTCATATTCCGCCATCGATCTTTTGATGCCCTCGACGTCACCCTTGATCCACTGAAGGATCCCGTCGGTTATCGTCCTGTACATTTCTTCCTTGGGCTCTGCCTGGATGACCCCGAGTTCTTTAAGCATCCTGTATTCTTCTTTTACGGAATCCAGGATGTCTTCTTCTGTGATGAGTCCCTTTTTGTAGAGAGCGCGGTAGATTATATTTGATTTTGTCTTGCTGTTTTCATCGTTTGCCGAAAGGGATTCCACCCTCGACAGAAGCATCGAGATTATTTCTTCAAGACTGATCTGCATCGGTGCGGCCATTTAAATATTCCTCCCACTGTTGATTTATGGTGCTTATTTTATCACAGCACCAATATTACAAAAAAAGAGGATAACACATATAAACCTATGAGTAAAATGCCGATTGATTTAATCAACTTTTAGGGCTATGGTTATTTGGGCTTTGAAAAGGAGAGATAATGAGCGTGAGAGCTAGACACAGGCTGACACATCTTGCTGTAAAAATGGAATTATTCGTAATGAGCGAATGGTCGACATTCGTCATATCCACCCTGGGGTCTCTGCTGTATACAATAGGCGTTATAGCCTTTACACTGCCCTATCGTTTTCCCGATGCAGGCGTGATGGGTATTTCTGTCATACTGAAGTACACTATCGGCCTCGCTCCATCCATCTCATCACTTGTGGCGAACGTCATCCTCCTGGCATGGGGCTGGAAGGAACTTTCAAAGCGTTTTGTCCTGTGGACTATATATAATGTCATTTTGATCTCATTTCTGCTCGAAGTCCTTCAATTCATAAAGTTTCCTGTCATCAACGATATGTTCCTTGTGGCCATTGCGGGCGGCCTGATCAAGGGGGTCGGCGGAGGGCTCGTCTTCAGAACAGGGGTGAGCGGAGGCGGGATGGATATAGTCATAGCTGTACTTAGAAAGAGATACGGCATCGAAGTCGGACGTTTCAGCTTCTACATAAATATGCTCATCCTCGGCGGATCAATGGGAATCGTGGGAATGGAAAAAATGCTTTATGGTTTTGTCGCAAGCTATGTATCCGGGCAGAGCATAGACAGCGTTCTCTCATCGTTCGACAAGCGCCGTCTGGTGCTGATAATGGCCAAGGATACAAAGCCGGTGGTAAGGTACATCTCTGACGAACTGCGCAGGGGATCGACCGTACTGTACGGCGAGGGAGGCTTCTCCGGCGAGGAGCGTCCAACGATAATGTGTCTGCTCACCCCCAGGCAGACCATGGTCCTGAAACGGTATCTGGCCAAGAACCATCCAAAATCCTTCATGGTAGTCTCGGAGGCATCGGAAGTCCTGGGCAAAGGCTTCAAGCACTGGAAACAGATCTGACCTCTGCCCGGTCCCGCCATCCTGATACAGGGCGCTCAGGTCGTCTTTACGGAAGCGGGCCGTTCCACCACATCGGTATGCCTATCGAGTAGCCTAAAGTGAACTCCCCGCTCTGGTCATATATCAGCATGACCCTCGAACTGAAGTTCGTCATAGGAGCGGATAGCGCAATACCGGCTTCCCACCAGCTCTGGTCGTTCTCCCACTCTCTCATCGTCTGGCCGAAGTTTCCGAAGATCTCGAGGTTTAGCCCTCCCCACCACGACCTTGTGATCATCTTGGCGGCCCCAAGGTGGATCCAGTATGCCTGATCTCCGACCAGAGGATGTGCAGCAAGGCTGAATAGCTCCTCATTGGTCCCCAGTGTGGCTGCGTAGGCCGGATCATCGACGTCCCCTGTTTTGAGTCCCCCGGAAAGGACGACGTTCCAAGTCTGCCATATCGGCAGATATGCATGAAATCGTGTATGGGTCACTGTTGTCTCCCCGTTGGGGAACCAGATGTCCGAGTTGACCGAAAGTCCTTTGGTCGGGAGTATAGGGTCATCCAGATTGTTGAAGGTAAAGTTTATGTAAGGTCCGTCCAGGGTGCCGTCCTGATCATATTCTATCCTCTCTACGGCGTATCCCAGACCTATCCTTGCCTTCCTGCCGATATCCTTGTACCAGGCTATCCTGCCCGAATAGCGTTCAAGCTCGAAAGGAGCTGCGTTGCCAGGGACGTAGCCCTCTTCCCTGGCGGAGAGGACGACCCCGAACTGTGTGTCATGTCTGGTCTTGGGTGTGAAATACCTCAGCATCGCGCCCCATCTTGATCCGAACCTGTATTCGGCAGAGCCGACGTCTCCCTCGAAGAAAATGTCCCGCGCCTGCGCGCTGAGCGATATCCAACTGTCAGGGTACAGGTTGCTTACGTATCCGCCAAGCCCGAATTCGTATTTGGGCGGCCTCTCTATAGAGAATACTACTGCCGCGGTCTCTTCCGTCAGAGTCTGGGCACGTCCCTCCACAGACGCGAAGTCGTCTCCGACCGAAAGGGCCTTGACGGCATCGGCGACTTTTTCCATGTCCAGAGGTCCTCCGATCCAATGGTCATACTTGCTGTGAAGTACTTTTGCAATACTTTCTGGGACTCCCTCGAACCTTATCTCGGTCACGAGGGGCTTTACCGAGGAGGGCGGGTCGATATGCCTGAACTCACAGAACGGTTGGCCGGGCGGGCATGAAATATCTCTGAGCTGTTCGACCATTGGCTCGGCAGCCTCGACCCCTCTCGCTATGATCTGATCATAGCCGTCAGACTGCAGTATGCCGAAATCTTTGACTTTGGGAGAGATCACAAGATCAGCAGCCGCGGCGTTCACCCTCACCTGATGGACCATCAGTATTTCGATCGTCTGGGCCATCACTTCGACCATCGAGCGCAGGCTGTCCCGTCTTTTCGTGATATTTTCGGGAGAAAGATTGACAGCGACCACCGGGTGTCCGGGAAATAATCTTTTTGCCTCAAGGACGGGGAGGTTTGCCCTGAGCCCTCCGTCTACGAAGAGCCTGCCATTCATCTCCCAGGGTTCGAAGATGCCCGGTATCGAAAGCGAAGCCCTTAACGCAGAGGCAAGGTTGCCGTCCCTCAGTACGACGGATTCTCCTGTTTCAAGGTCGGTGGCCATTGCCGCGAAGGGGATGGGAAGCAGATTGAAGTCAGTGACCGTCACCCTTGCCGTCATCTCATTAAGGAAAGAATATAGGCCCTTGGCGCGGAGCATGCCCCGGTTGCTCCGCGGCTTTTTTTTCTCGTCCATGAAAACGTTGAAGATGGCGGAACCGCTTGAAGGAGGTTTGTTGTAGTTTATATCGGCAGCTTCCGCCGATGACCTGTTGGAGATTATTTCCATCATGTCCAGGTCGGATATGATCTCTTTCATCTCAGCGGCGCTGTATCCGGATGCATAAATGCCGCCTATCACTGCCCCCATGCTTGTGCCTACTATCGCGGCGATCGGGATATTTTCCCTTTCAAGGATCTCAAGCACGCCAATGTGGGCAAGCCCCTTGGTACCGCCTCCGGACAGGACCAGAACTATCCCGTCCCTGTGCGGGAATCCCCACTCGTCATGTTGCTTCTGAGCCTCTGCCAGTGCCTCGGCAGGTGAAGCCTCCGAGAAGGCGGACATCGGGAAAGCGACAAAAAATAATGATAAAAGTATAAAAGAAAACGATCTGAGGTGTTTTCTCATGGTATCCTCTCCCGTCCGTGTCAGGGATAAGCGCTTTGAATTCAAAACAGAATATGCATTTCGCACAAGACCGACACGTACTGCCTGCTATTATTTGTGCTCAGGTAATAATGACATCTTGCTTTACATTATATAGGATAAGAAAAGACCGCCTAAGAGACGGACATATCAGGGATATTATAATGTTGATCTGCCATATCAAACAACATGTTTATGATGGGCATCTTTTTGCATCCGGGAGGCAGCCATGGATCTTCCGTTCGGCCCGAGGTACAACATTGGAATAGATGTCGGGGGGACCAATACAGACGGGGTCCTCTATGACTGCGTTGATAAAAGGATCGTTGCTTCTGTGAAGATACCCACGGAACACGCCTCTTATGCCAAAGCCATAGATAACTCGCTCAAAGCCCTAACCGCAAGCATTGATGATAATGGCAGCGAAGTGGCCTCGGTGAACATCTCTACTACGGTTTCAACAAATGCGCTGCTGGAAGGCAAAGGAGAACCTTCAAACCTGATCCTGATAGGTTTTGACAGGTACCCGCACATCGTTTCCGACATCGAAGGGGCGATCGGCCCGTCATCGGTGCTGAAAGTGAGGGGCGGACACACAGGATGGGGAAAGGAGAGAGAAACTTTCGACCCCCGGGCTGTGGAAAATTTTGCAAAGGATCACCGGGGGGAGCTCTTTACTGTATCCTCCATGTATTCCCCTAGGAATCCCCGGCATGAAACAGCTGCAAAGGAGATATTGCTCGCAAATGGTTCGGGTCATGTGACCTGCAGCCATGAACTCTCATATTCCCGCCTCAATTCTGTCAAAAGGACTGTTACGGCCTATCTCAACACCTCTCTTGTGCCCCTGGCAGAGAGGCTCATTGACGACATAGGATCAGTTGCAAAAAAATACGGGCTCTCATGTCCTGTTATGTTTTTGAGGAGTGACAGCACCCTTGTGCCATCAGAGTGGTGCAGAAGATTTCCCATTGAAATGATCTATTCGGGGCCGGCCGCAAGTCTGAGGGGGGCTTGTCATATCGCCGGCGGTGAGAGTTTAGACAGCTTTGTTGCCGTGGATATCGGGGGCACATCCACAGACATTGGCAGGATATATCTAGGCAGGGCCGTATTCAGCGACGCGGGAGCAAAGATAGGGTCTTACCAGACCATGATACCCTCTCTCAACATAATGAGTATCGCATTGGGAGGTGACAGCAGGACTGAGGTCTGCGGGACAGAGGATATCAGGATAGGGCCGGAAAGGTCGGTTCCGCTCTGCATGACGGCGCAGGACTCCGGCCTTCAGGCTGAGACAGTCATAAAAGATCTTCTGGGATGCCCGGATGAGGCTGAAGGGATTGGCAGATCTGAAGCAGACGGCAGTCCAAAGCCCTTGATGACGGATGACGTACCGCGGACGGCAGATCTTGGGAAATGGATGGCAATGGGATACTCTTACACCCCTACTGACGCATTCAACACAATGGAACTCTCAGAGGTCGGTGATCCTAAGATATCCAAGGCAGCGTCATACCTGAAAGGTAAAAAGGCGGGAATCGCCGGCTACGATCTCGCCGAGGCAGTAGCAGTGAAGGCTCATTCGATGCTTGAGTCGTCGATCAGCGAATACACTTCAGCGTGTGGCCAGCTGCCCAGGGTCTATGTGGGCACGCCGGCGAAGGTTTTCGCGAAACTCGGAGATAATGGAGAGGCGGAGATCACGGTCCCACGCAACTTCGATGTGGCGGGAGCCGTGGGAGCCGCAGTAAGTTCGATCGAACTGAACTGCAGGGTATCCATTATGCACAGTTTTAGCGATGAGAGTTTTACTGCCTTTCTTCCTGAGACGACGATCTCCTCTGAAAATTTTCAGGAACTTCTTGAAATGGCAGAAAAAGCGGCAGGGAAATATCTTGCCCGGCTGGCCGAGAGCATGGGATATCACGAAATCATAATAACAGCCGAGAAGGCCATAAGTTACGCAGGAGAGGCTGAAACTGTCTCGACCCTCCTTTCGGCATCGATCGAATGCCGGGCTGTTGTAAAAAATGCACAATAATCTTTCTTTAACTTCGACACTTTGTGATAATTGCATATTTTTTGTGCTTATTGCATAAAAAATAGGTTGAGTTCGACCTATCTTTCATGTAGAGATAACAATGACTATGTTAAATCATTGAGCTAGAATCTCTTTAAGATATGAATATTATAGATTGATGTAAATGTTTATAACCATATTAATTTAAGTTTGATGGATGGAGACATTATGATGGATGAGCATATAAAGAATATAAAAGAGCTGATAAATTCAGCTAAACTTCCAAAAATGGAAGCAATTCTTTCTGAGTCGAAGGAGATCGCTTCTTCTATAGTGATCGGCCGCTCCAGGTTCATGGAAAAATACGGAGTCTCATCGGAACTTGAATATAAACGCATGAGTATTAAAAACGGACATGTGATGTTTCATGCGCATATAGGCATGAATACCTGGGATGAAACGGCCCGGAGCCTCAGGGCCGCCTATGATTTTGCCGAAAGTAACGGCTTCGTCATCGACAGGGCCGGGATCTGCCTTGACAGGAGGATGGCCCTTCCCAAAGACATGAGAAAGTCCGCTCCCCAGGAGAGCGGTCCATATCTTGAAACTGAAGAAGAATGGATGCAGGTGGGACAGGCTGCTCCCATCCAGCCGCATATGGGAGACTTCATAATCGGCTTTCCTGCTTCAACGGAAAACACGGTATCAGCATTGCGGGCAGGTGTAACTACAATAGGCAATTTATCACAGTTTTTTGCGCACGAGGCTCCCATGTGGAAACGCAAGGACATAACGACAGTCGAAACGGTAAAAGCCATAGGGATAATGGGTTTCCTTCGCGACAGGGGAACACTGATGCATTCGTACCTTGACGACGGTTTCGGAGCGCTTTTCCTTGACTGCAGCACAAGCGCGGCCTGGGCCTACCTGGAGAAGTACATAGTTGAAGATCTTCTTGGGGCTAAGCTTGCCCACTGTGTAGGAGGGCTTGTTTCCGATCCGGTCAAGCGTTCCGGATGGATATTTGCGTTGGATGAGATCCACGGTCACGACTGCGTGGGTTCGATGTTCTACGGAGACACTATATCCTCGCACAGCGATCCTGAAAAAAACCGCGCCCTTACCGCGGAATACCTCCTATGGGACATAATGACCCAGATAGAATGTCCGACAGGCCATGCAGTTTTGCCTGTTCCTTTCACGGAAGCACACAGGGCACCCTCACTTGAAGAGATCTGCGAGGCGCAGTTGTGGGGAAGAGAGATAGAAAAGATAGCTGTTAAAATGCACCCGCACTTTGATTTCAGTGAACCTAAGAGGTTTGCTGCTGCAATATGCAAGAAAGGCAGAAGGATATTCAACGACGCACTCTCATATCTTGAAGAATGCGGAGTTGATACAAGGGACGCGGTCCAGATGCTTTATGTGCTCAAATCAATCGGACCGAGAGTTTTTGAAGACACCTTCAATCCATCTGCTAAAAACGGCATTGCGCCTGCAGGAGAATCATTAACGATACCAAATGACATTTTTACCAATACTCTCAAGCAGGCAGACATATGGGCTCCATATTTTAGAAGCAGCGAAGTAACTGAGAAGCTCTCTGGACGCAGGGTGCTTCTGGCATCGACCGATGTACACGAACATGGCCTTTTGTTGATCGATAATCTGCTGCAGCAGGCAGGATGCATGGTCGTAAACATCGGTGCGGAAAAAAACCCGGACGATGTTATCCTTGAAGGAGTCCGGTCCGGTGCGGAAATTATTTTCATAAGCACCCACAACGGTATGGCGCTCGAATATGCAAGGAACGTGCTGGATGAGATGGAAGAACAGAATGTCTCCATCCCGGTTTGCATGGGGGGGGTCCTCAACCAGAATACAGAAGAAGGAACCGTCCCCGTTGAGGTCTCTTCGGATCTTGAGAGACTGGGTATTGGGGTAGTTACTGATCTCAGGTTTTTGCCTGAATGTGCAGCTTCTCTTCTGGCCTCCCGGCAGAGGTAAGGTATTTGCAAGAAGATGATATCAAAGAAATTGGGAGTGATAGGGATGACAATTACAAAGCGTTTAGTTATGTTTTCTTTAGTTTTTCTTTTTTGTGCTGTTTCGTTGACAGGCACCGTACAGTCAGCGGCTGCCGCACCCTTGGTGCTCAAGTTTGCGGGACAGAATCCACCCGAACACTTTGCAACGGTTTCAATGAATGAAATAGCAAAAGAAGTAGCCCAGAAGACCAACAACAGAGTACAGATCAAGGTTTTTCCTGCCAACCAGCTCGGTGATTACTCACTGGTTTATGAGGAGCTTATAAGAGGGACGGTCGAAATGGCGATGATATCTTTCCCGAGCCAGTTCGACAGCAGAATGGACCTGATTTATGTCCAGGGATACACAAGCAGTTATGAGCAGGTTGCAAAAGTCTACGATCCTGATGGCTGGTTCTTCAAAAAAATGGATGAATTCAATTCACGCCTGGGAGTAAAACTGCTTGGCATGTACCTTGAGGGAATGGTCGGCATTGGAACAGTAAAGCCGATGAGAGCCCCTCTCGATCCAAAAGTGGACAAGGGACTCCTTCTCCGCATCCCCAACATGGATGTCTTCAAGACAGCCTTGGAAGGCGCCGGCTTTCGCACGATCTCCATCCCGTTTGCCGATGTTTACCAGTCGATGCAGACAGGTGTATGCGACGGCGATACAGGCTACTCCATCGTGGCTGCCTACACCACATTCGGAGATGTCATCAAACATTGGTACAACTTCAACAAAAATACGGAATGCCTCGGGATAATGATCAGCGACAAGGTCTGGAAAAAACTTTCAGCTGAAGACCGGAAGGTACTACAGGAAGCTGTGAGCAGACAGGCAGCGTTGAGCATCACGAACGCACGGGCGAACGACCAGAAGTATCTTGATCTGATGAAGAAGA
>Ga0209723_1000522_pt1 | contig 70832 bp, 53 predicted proteins | sample BiotimSIPDNA_2_FD_185750 | JGI IMG/M metagenome (GOLD analysis project Ga0209723, IMG submission 185750) | Anaerobic biogas reactor microbial communites from Washington, USA - Biogas_R2 time_0 SIP DNA (SPAdes) (version 2) | ecosystem: Engineered > Bioreactor > Anaerobic > Unclassified | place... | reverse complement strand
TGCTCGGATACGTCCGGTTCTCTCGTAGCTGACCTCGCCCACCGTTCGTCCCCCGCGGCAAACGCTTCCCGGCAACGCTCAGAGTCCGCGCCTGTTACCCAAAAACGGGCAAAATTGAACCAGGCCGGGTGGTAAACATGAAGGATTGCGGGAAATAGCCACGGAACCACGAGTTGCCTCGTTGCCGCGTCCGGGACGCGGTATCCGTGGCACCAGAGATCGGGCAGCCGTTTTGGTTCGCGTCGGCGGCTGGTGTTTCGACGGCGTCATCGTACCAAATTGGGAACCCAATGACGCACTCGGAGAAGGCCAGGGTATTTGAGGTGCCATCGCGAACACTGGCAAAACTGAGCTTGCCGGAGGCCTGTCCGTCGATGCGACGGCGCATGACGAAGAATATCCCTCGACTTTCGCCCGTAGTGGTTCTCAGACGCGGGTCATCGCCAACACAAGCGACGTAGTTGGTGTGCCCGAGGGCACCGTCAGGGGCATACCCCGATACGCGGGTGCCGTCTAGTGCGGTCCACATTATACCGCCGTCGCCGCTGTCCGACGGGCACAGATAGCCCGTAACGACCTTATTCCGAACCTGGTCATTGGGCGCATTCCATCCCGGCCACACTTCCCAGTTGATGGCGTCGTAGAGCGCCGATTGTTCCATGTAGGCGAGTATTCTCGCATGCCAACTTATGTTGTTGCTGTTCCACTCGTCGGTGCACCGCTGATCGCGCACGCGTGCCGGTGGGAAGGAGTTGAAGGTATCGTGGTAGTTGTGCAGCGCCAATCCGATTTGCTTTAGGTTGTTGCTGCACTGAGAACGACGGGCAGCCTCCCGGGCTGCCTGCACGGCCGGTAACAGCAGTGCGATGAGAATGCCAATAATGGCAATAACGACAAGAAGCTCTACAAGTGTGAAAGCGGTACGGCGTTTCATAAGACACCCCTCAAAGGAAAGGAAAAGGAAAAAAGGTCAAAAAAAGGACAGAAAAGAGAAAGCCCGTGTTTGCGGAATACGAACCAGCACTCTCCAAAATGGTAACCATTTTTCCGAGGTCGGTCAATCAACTCCGGTGAAAACAGACGCATGAGTCAACCGATGCCTGCTGCGTGGACTCTCGGTGGTATTTGGGGAAACGAAGCGGCAACGCTACGGCCTCTCTTGACGGTGGGGCTGGCCGATGCGAAGCTTGACAGCGGGGCACTGACGCGCGAACTTAGTGGTTGTCGAAAAAGGAGTTAGGAGTCTTCGGCAATCGATGGGAAGAACAATGACAAACGCTCCTCGAAAACTGCATCTACCTCGAATGGGTTATGTTGCCGTACTCCTTTTTGCTATAGCCATTCTCGGCCTTATCGCAAGCTGGTTTCTGTTTGGCGAGCCCCATCGTGCGGCTCCTGGTATCGTAATCCTGAGTCTTCCGGCTTTGAAGCCAGTGGGCGACGAGCAGGTTCGTGAACTGTGTTCCCGCTGCCATCACCTTCCTGGCCCGGACGTCCTTCCCAAGTCCGCTTGGCCAAAGACGATATGGCTCATGTCAACCTTCAGCGGCTTTGGGGCAAACGTTCAGTTCGACGTCCAGCCTGAAGCGGTGGTCGACTGGTTCATCGCTCGGGCCCCCGACGTACTTGACCTGCGTCCGGTGGAGGCTTCGCAACGATTGGATCCGCTTCGGTTGAAACGGCGCGATACGCGGATCGACGGCTCGGACGATATTCCCTTCGTATCCAACGTTCTGCTGGCCGATCTTCTGGGGAGCTCCCGGCCGGAAATCGTCGTTTGCGATATGAAAAGCGGCGCGATCCTGATGGGAGAGACCGACCAACCTGACTGGAGCCTGAAACCGATCGGGAATGTTCCATTTCCTGCGCACGCGGAGGCGGTCGACTTGGACGCGGACGGACGGATGGACCTCGTTGTGGCGGCGTTGGGCTCGTTCAGCGCCATGGATCACAAGCTTGGATCTGTGCAGTGGCTCCGCCAGGTCGACAACGGCCGGTTCGAGCGGCACGCGATTGCCGAGGATCTCGCACGAGTGTCCGACGTGCAGCCGGCAGATCTCGACAGCGACGGAGACGTGGATCTGGTGGTTGCCGAATTTGGCTGGCGAACGACCGGCCATCTGATTCTGCTGGAAAACCGAACCGAACCGGGTGGCAAACCCGCGTTCGTGCAGCTTCCGATTGAGGGAAACCACGGAGCCAGTCACGCGGCGATTACGGATCTCGATGGAGACGGGAGTTTGGATATTCTCACGCTGTACAGTCAGGAAATTGAGACGGTTCGCTGCTATTTCAACCGGAAGGGGGGCTGGACAGAGTTTCTGGACCTTTATCGCGCTCCCCATCCCGCCTGGGGACACTCGGGGTTTGAAGTTGTGGATATTGACGGCGACGGGGACGCCGACGTTCTTTTGACGAACGGCGACACCTATGACAACAGTCTTCTCAAGCCTTATCACGGGGTGCGCTGGCTGGAGAATCGAGGTGGTTTGGAGTTCGTGCCGCACGAGTTGGTCACCATGTACGGGGCCTACCGTGCGGAGGCGGCCGACATGGACGGGGATGGGGATGCGGATATCGTCGTTTGTGCTTTGGCCGAACAGGACAATGTCGACGCGCAGGTGGACCTCAGCCGGTTCGAGTCGCTGCTGTGGCTGGAGCAGGTTGAGCCGGGCCGATTCGTACACCACACACTCGAGGTGTCCCGGAGTCACCACCCCAACCTAACCCTCGGGGATTATGATCTGGACGGGGATATCGACGTCTTCGTCGGCAACGGTCAGTTTGACGATACAGGCGTTCCGCCCGGCTCGAGCGTTGTGGATATCTGGGAGAACCAACTTCGGTAATCGGCTGGTATGCAAGAGACGGCTCGTACCAAACGGCGGCTCCTATTCGGGCTTGTGGCGGCCTGCCTGCTGGTTGTGTCAGCATTGGTCCTGGCGCGTCCGCTGACGCTGCAATACCGGCTCTGGCTCGCTCGCACGGCCTTGGGTCACCGCGACGTATCGGCTGCGATCCGTTGGTTGGATGCTGCAGCGCAAATTGCCCCTCGCCGCGGCGAGATTGCGTTTCTCCGCGCTCGCGCCTACCGGAAGCTGGCAAGACCGGCGGAACTGAGGGCGCAACTGCTCCGTGCGGCCGAGTTGAAATACCCGATCGAGAAACTGAAACGCGAAGAGACCCTGATGCTGCTACAGAGCGGGCAGTTGCCGCCCGGCCACCCGGCAGTTGGGGCCTTGATGGCCGACCCGCAAGGCGATGCGCGGGAAATCTATGAAGCGGCCGTACAGGGCTATCTGGAGTCGTTTCACGTGGCCCCGGCGGAGATGTTGCTTGATGGGTGGGAAGCGGATTATCCGAACGATTCGCTGCCCCATTATTTTCGCGGGTTAATCTATGCAAGCAGGCAGTCGTGGACGGAGGCGGCCGAAGCGTTTCAGGAATCACTCCAGTTGGGAGCGAGCCGGCCTGACACGCGTTTGCGGCTCGCGGACTCACTTCGGGAGGATTACCGATATCGCGAGGCATTGTGGCATTACGAGCAATGCTGCGATGGAAAGGAAACGGCAGAGGTGTTGTTTGGACGCGGCAAATGTCTTGAGGCTCTTGGTGATGCTGAGGCGGCACGAGAGGCATACGGAGCTGCACTAGGGGCGGATCCGAAGCACTTTGCGGCGAGGTTGGGGCTGGGGCAGCTCGAGTATTCGCAGGGCGAGTATGAGGCGGCGGCCAAACAACTGCAACTTGCTGTGGAAGTCAATCCAGCGGATTTTTACGTACACCATTCGTTGGCTTGGGCATTGCTGATTCTCGGCGAGAAAGAATCAGCCCGGGAGCATTTCAAGAGCGCCGTCCGGCTGCGTTTGGCAATGCTTCAAGTCGGCAATCTCCAGCGCCGGATAGCCAAGGCGCCTGATAACGCTCGGCTTCGCTACGACATTGGCGCCATTCTAATGGCTAACGATCAGCAGTCCGACGCTGCAAGCTGGTTGCGTAGCCTGCTCCAGTTGGAGCCGGATCATCGGCAGGCCCATCGGGCCCTGGCCGACTACTATGCCGAGCGTGGGGAGGCAGAACTCGCTGAGCGTCATCGGCGGGCGACGCAATGAGATGCAAACGGCGACCGGCGCAACGTCGTGGGAAGCCTGTCTCCCTCCGGCAGGGTAGAGGCAGGCCGGTCTTCGAATAGAAGAGCGTTCCGCCGACTTGGTGATTGCAGCGAAACGCTCTCGGTGGATATTCAGCAACGGACGGCGTGCCACCGGCGTTTGGGGAAGCCGGTGCACACAGACGACGGTCTTGTGGCGGCTCTAAAGCTCGCCCGCAAGCTTCTCCAATTCGGCAACGACGGCATCCAGCTTGCCTTTAGATGCCTTGCTATCCGCGAGTTCGTTTAATTCCTTGGCCTTGGCGTAAATCTGCTCGTAGACGGCCTTGCTTTCCGCAGGGGCCTGGCTGACTCGTTGCTCCATGTTCTCCACGAAAGCCACAGCTTCTCCGGCAGCACCGCCTTCGGCCGTTTTCATCTGTTCGATATCGGCCTTGACAGCATTGGCAAGGTCGACGGCAGGGTCAACCTGCTCGTATTGCGATGACGCCCCGCCGCCACAGCCAATCACCATCGCCAAGCCAACAAGCAGACTCGCTAGTCCCAACAATCTCATCAATCAGACTCCCTTTCAAGTAGACGTTAGATCCCGGTGCTATTGTCACCCGCTTGGATGGTCAGCGCAGCTCGCCAAATCAAACGGTCGATCGTTTCGGACACAAATCGAACGCTGCCGTCGCCCAATGCGCAGTTCACGCCGCCGGGGTGCCGGCTCCGGGCGCCCGTGCCGCCGCTCCCGTCCGAGGCGTCGTCGGTGCATTCGGGATGGACACTGCTACTGCCGCAATAGGGCGGAGCGTCATACAGATTGGTGCTGGCTTTCGTGTTGGCATTGGGACCCAGGATCCATTCGTCGGCCGTGCTTCGCGTGTGAGGACTGAAGGTATTACAGGCCACGCGTCCCCAAGCGCCGCGGCAGTCGCCGCCGGAGGGCTGACCGAGGATCTCACTGAAGAAGACCGTGTTCGAGGTGCCGTCACGGATATCGGCCATTTTCGTTGACCTGACGGGTCGATAGGTGAACGGACCTTTCCACTGTGCATTTTCCCAACCGTTCGGGGCCCCGTTCTCATTGGAGTATAGGCCGCCGGCACGGGCCGCGTAGTTTCCCTTGGCGTAGCGGTTGTTGGGATTGGTGTCGCCGCTGTTGGACGTCGGGGTGAGTTCGTCATCGGATGGACAGCGCAAGCCGGCAATATTCGTCGACACGACCGGCTCATTCACGTCGTGGTCTGAGGGCAAGCTGAAATCATACTGATCATGAAGTGCCGACTGTTCCATGAAGGGAAGCAGCATCGTGGCCCAGGTTGCCCCATAGCCGCCATCGCGAAAATTGGCGCTGTCGGTGCCATAGTTAGCGAGCCAGACCGCGGCTGGCGGAAAGACTTTGTGGGTATCGTGATAATTGTGGGTGGCCAAGGCAATCTGCTTGAGATTGTTGGTGCACTGGGATCGGCGGGCGGCTTCGCGGGCCGCTTGAACCGCCGGCAACAAGAGCGCGATCAGAATGCCGATAATGGCAATCACGACCAGTAGCTCAACGAGCGTGAAGGCGTAGTGTTTATGGTGTTTCTGCATCGACAGTCTCCCCATGAAATAAGAACAGGAAAAAAGGAAATCGCCCAAGTGTGTAGACTACGAATCTCCAGCTAGAGCCCCAGATCTGAAGGCAGTATCCCTCGTGTGAGGATTCTATATCATACACGTCATTCTACCTTGGAGGAGGCTTGCAGCCAAGGGACGTTTGCTGCAAAACAGATGCTTATTTGCGCAAAGCGGGAACCCGCTGCTGCTTGCAGGTGTCCACGAAGGTAGGCGAGGCGAGAAATATGTACGAGAAACATGTAGATTTCGAGTACATTCAGGCCAGGCATCGTCACAAGCGAGATACTCCCAGTGGCGTGATCGCGGCTAAGGCGCAGTTCGCTCGGCAGATTCGACCTTCCGCGGGTCTGCTAGCCGTCCAGCCCCGCTGCTTGCCGGATGAGGTCGATGATCGCATGGCGCTGCTGATACATGATCGCCAATCCGGCCAGAGCGTTTGAGGCGAGTCCTTGATTCTTTGCCAGAAGCACGTTCTCCTCGTCTTCGTCGAAGCCGTCCGTCTCAGAGATTGCTTCCTCCAGGTCGGTCTTCAGGTCGTCCAGGAGGGCATTCGACGTTGCTACAGAGGAGTTGTAGAAGCCGCTGACGATCCCGTCGGCCACGTCGACCTGGCCCAAGGCTTCTTCGACGATCCGCAGGGCGTGGGATGTGTTGTTCGCCAACCCCGTCGCAGAACCGCCCGTCAGCAAATCGCTCAAACGGCCGCTAATTCCCCCTAGCTGGGTGGATGCAAGGCCGGGGAGTGACAGGCTGCTGCGATAGTGGAGATCGGTCGACATGGCGAAGCTGAGACCTCCGTCGCCGATCGTCATCGTGTTGAACTGGCCCGCGAAGCCTTGGGCAAATTCGATCTGGAAGTGAGTTCCGTTTCGGTTGACGGTGAGTTGATTTCCTCGCAGAGTCGCATGGGGCGTGCTGGCGTCTGCTCCGGTGGTCGACGCCGCGGCATTGGTGCCGTTGGCCGTGCCGTCACCGTTCCCGCCGGTCAGGTCGAAAGAACCCACCACGTTCGTTAGAGCGATCGATGCCGCCGAGCCGGTCGCCACAGAACGCAAAACGAGTTGGTCGCCCTGCACCGTGGCCTCGACGCCGGTGGAGCCGGAATCGAGATTGATCGCGTCGCGTATCGAAGCCAGCGTATCGCCGTCGTTGAACGAGTAGCTCTCAGTTCCCGTTCCGGTCAGGTCGAAGCTGACGTCGCCGACCAGCTTGCCGTCGGCACCCGTGTAGGTCAGTTCGGCCGCCGTGGCCGCCGTGTAGTCTTCCACCGTGGTGAAGCTACCCGCGGTGACCTCGATTGCCACCGAGCTTGAAGCCCCGGTGAGCCTGCTTTCGAGCACCAGGTCGACGCCGTCGACTCGGGCCACGATTCCCGTCGAATTCTGTTGGGCGTTGATTGCCGCGGCCACAGTCGCCAAGCCCTGGCCCGTGGTGATGCCGATATTGGCGCTGCCCAGTTCGCCGGTGACGGTCACGGTGGCGTCGGCGGTGATCAGGCCGGTTGCTTCCCGGTGCCTGAGCTGAGGCGATTCAGCCGGGGCATAACGAATCCCGCCGATCTCGGCAATCATGTCAGTGCCGAAGGCCTCGCCGTCGTCGTAGCCGCCGGTCACGGAAAAGGCCGAGTCGGCCGTAACACTTGCGCTTGCCTGGGAGCCATACTCGACGCTGGAGAAGGTCAGGGTGTCGCCTGAGACCTCTGCAAAGACTCCCGTCTGGTGGCTGACGTTGTTGATCTTGACGGCCACGTCGGTGAGGGCCTCGGCGTCGGCGACGGTGATTTCCGCGGAACCGTCCTCTCCGGTGACGGTCAGTGTGCCTCCGTCACCCACCGTGATGCCCCCGGCGGTGCCCGTGTAGGTGAGTTCGGCCCGCGTGGCCGCCTCGACGACCCGGCCGGCGATGGCAGGCTCCGATCCGTAGACCGTATCGGCTCCGTCGGCCGTTCCATCACCATTCCCCCCGCTGACGGCGAAAGTGCCGGCCGTGACCTGAACGGAGACCGACTCGCCGGCGCCGATTTCGGCGCTGGCAAACGTCAGCGTGTTTCCGTCGACGGCCGCGGTCACACCCGTGGTCTGGCTCCGCTCGTTGATCTTGGCGGCCAGATCCTCCAAGGTGTCGCTGGTCGTGGTCGCGATGGTTGTCGAACCGACATTGCCCGAGATTTCCAGGGTCGCGTCGGCCGTTACGTAGCGATTTGTGCCGGTGTAGGTCAGTTCGGCATGCCGGCCGACGACGGTCGGCCCACCGGTTCCCTTCGAGTAGATCGTCACCCGAGAGACCTGGCTGCTGTTCTGCCCTTGAACGCTGTAGGCGGCGGAGCCGTCGAGCGTCCGCCGGCCATCGATGCTGGTGGTACTGAGGGCGTTGATCTCGGCAATGGCGGCGTCGATTCTGGCCTGTGCCTCGGCCCGTTCGGAGGCGTCGAGCGTCTGGTTTTCGTCCTTGAAGAGCTCGGTTTGAATCAGTTCGAGTTGCGCACGGATCTGTGCGACGGCGCTTTGAGTCTGTGAGATCAGGCTGTTGGCCGAGGTGACGTTGGACATCGTGGCGGTGACGGTCGAGAGCCGGGTCTGGAGCCCGCTCAAGGTAGCGAACGCGGAAACGTCGTCGCGCGGCGCCAGAATGCGTTTTCCGGCCGCCAGCCGCAGAGTGTTCAGGGTTGCCGCGGCGTCGCTCTCGGCCAACCGATTGAGCAGCCTGCGTTCAATACCTGACAGCGACGCTCCAATTCGAGCCATACCTGGATCTCTCAACAACAGCCTCGGGCGGCGTACGCCACGCGCGACGCCGTTCCTTCTGTCGTATAGAAACCATAGGTTACCGTGGCTCTTGAGGGCGGCGACGGAGACGATTGGAGCGAGGTCGTTACAACCGGAGTTCCTTGCAGGACCGGTTGGCGGCGAGGTGTTGGGGATGAATCAATGGGGGGCACGTGCCGGACGGTGGTCCCGGAATTGCCCAAGCACCAACGCTACCAGAACCGCCACCACGCTTTCGGCCCTGGCTCGACCGGCTCGATCGGCGTCAGGTGGGACTGGCTGCTTTCGGTGGCTCCGAGATACGATCGGAGACTGGCGATCACTTCGCGTGCGGCTGCTTCGATCCCCTCGCGGCGGCGGTCGCGCGGACGCCTTGGATGGATGGCCACATGAATACAGGAATAGGGAATCTTGCGTTTTCCAGCCCCGTTGTTCACGGACTGCTGGTCGGTCCGGCGACTGAGGGTCAGGGCCACCTCGAAGGAGACACTCCGGTCGGCTCGGCGGCGTTGTGGCTGGCCGTGGTTCTCCAGTCGCATGACAACACTCTCGTCATCCTGGTGCAGAACTTTGGCCTGATGGTCGGCGACGAAACCGAGGAGTTTTTCTCGCAGTACGGGCAGAGGCATGGGCGTCTTGAGTTCGGTCGAGAAGCAGCCGTTGTTACCTGGGGCGGCTTGCCCCCAGATGATCGGCGTACTGGCACCTTGTGAGTCGTCCGATCCGGCCCCCAACTGGACGACCGTGTTTCGGCCTTTCTCCTTGGCGATCAGCAATCCGCGGTCGGCACGCCGGAGCATCGTCTCGGAGGTGTCGCCCGGTTGAATGACCGTGACCCCGAAACTGGCCGTGATGCTTCGGCCCCCCAGGGCGGGCTGAGGGGTCTGTTCGAGACGCTTTCGCAACTCATCGGCTCGCCGAGCGGCCGCGGCGTTGTCGCAATCGGCGCACAGCATGACGAACTCCTCACCGCCGTAGCGGGCGACCAGGTCGCCCGGGCGGCAGGACGATTTCAGCAGAGTCGCCAGCGTCTTGATCGCCTCATCGCCGGCCTGATGTCCGTAGGTGTCGTTGATGCGCTTGAATTTGTCCAAATCGCAGATGATCAGGCTGCACGGCACTCGCTGCTGCCGGTGCGTGTTGATGAAGAGTTCGAACACACGGTCGAACTCGGCGCGGTTGGCAACCTGGGTGAGCGGATCGCGTGTGGCCCGGGTATGCAGGCTCTGGCAACGCTCCTCGAGCGACGTCTCCGAGGACGCGTCGTGGAGAATCAGCACGGCGCCCAGAATGGCGCCGTCGGGGTCGACGACCGGGATGGCGTGCGTGTCAACCGCGACTCGATCTCGGCTGCGACCGCCGATGCTCAGGCGGCGAAGCGACTGGACCCCCGACGTGATGGCACTGACTACGGGGCAATCCTCGTCTGAAATGACCGCCCCCTTCTCGCTGCGAATATTGAGGAGGCTCGGTGTCCATCGCCGGTCGCAGATGCTCGTTCCGGCAATGCCTGTCATCCGTTCGGCCCCGTGGTTCCAACGGACCACTCGCATCGCGGCGTCGACGAACACGACCGCGTCGTGCATGTTGTCGAGCAGCCGGTCCTCGAAGAACCTCTGGTCGTGCCGATCCTTCGTATGGTTCGAACTGTCCGTCAGGGCCCAGTAGGAGTTGGAGATTTCCGGAGCGAGCGTGCGCAGCCACCGGCCTGCAACCTCCTCGCGAATGCGGTCCAGATTTCCCGACTGGAACTCGACGAAGTCATTTACCAGCCTGGGATCGAATTGGACGCCGGCCCCCGCGAACAACTCGAAGCCCGCCCGCTCCAGCGACATCGCGGGCCGATAAACCTGGTCGGTCGTCATCGCGTCGAAGGCCTCGGCGATCGCGATCATCCGGGCACCGAGCGGCAAGTCGTCGCCACGCAGGGAATAGCCCGGCCGCGAACCGTCGTACCAGGCGGGAGTGTTCTCGACGATCTCCAGAACTTTCGGTTGAGCGCAAGCGTTGCGGAGAATCTCGACGCTCATCTTCCGGGCGTCGTCGACCATGCGGATCTCATCGGAGTCCAGGGGGCCCGGCTTTCGGAGAACCTCGTCGGGCAGGCCGATCATGCCCACGTCGTGGAGTAACGCGGCCACTTCGATCGCCTCGCGCAGGCCTTCCGGGAGCCGTAGCAGGGTTGCCCATCCGGACGACAGCAACGCGACGCGCAAGCCGTGCGCAGCCGATTGGACGGACTTGCACCGCAACGCCACATACAGACTGCTTGCGACGCCCAGGCGAGCTTGAGTCAGACGCTGGATGTCACCCGCATCGGTACCCGCGACGTCCACCGTTTCACGGGCGATTCCGGACGGCAGCGAGACGGTTGATGGGAGCGCCAAAGCGGCTAGCGAGTCGAGTTGAACGGCATCGGCTTGCAGTGCGAACAAGGGGGCAGGTTGCGAATCCAGGCTGTCAGTCATTGGTGTTCATTCCCACCGTGCCGGCGCTTCGTACGCCGAGGGCCGTCATGGCAAGGTGCAGATTGTCCCAGAGGCCCTAACAGAACGATGGCGTCTCCCACGGACGCCGGTGCCCGCAAGCACTGGTTTTGTTAGCGGCGCTCAGTTCGGGGAGGCATGTCCCCTTTATCTACTTGAAACTTAGGTCGCGCGTGACAAGCGGTCAAACCGCACCTTCCACGTATGGATTGAGATCGGGCAGTCGGCGTGTCTTCCGGCGGACTACAATGCCCGACGGGCGTGAAGTGCTCGTATCGAACATTCGGAGTGTGTTGACGGCGGTCGGATTTGCCACAACCGTGCGAGGGACTGCCGTTGCTGAATTGCCTCAACGGTGACGTGGTACAACGCCGGCGTCGCCCGCTTTCCGTCCCCTTCCCGCTCGCTTGTCAAGGAAAGGCCCCGTGCCTTGTCTGAGCGGGGAGCACGGTATAAAGTCGTGATTCCGAATTCGTGCACATGTTCCTGCTAAGGTTGAATTGCGGGCTTGACCCGCTTCGAGGCATAGCCGTCGCAACGCGTAGATCGCTCTTCCCGGTAACCGCGTTGCTCCGGCGAGTTACCCGCTTCTTTACCAGACGAGGCCCCTGATGAAACTAGTGTCCTTTCTCCAAGACGACCAAATGCGAATCGGGTTGATTCGCGGCGACGAGATCATCGACCTGTCGAAGGCGGATCCCGGCCTTCCCACCTGCATGAAGGCCCTGCTCGAAATGGGACCGGCGGGACTCGAACGCGTGCGTGCCTGTGCCGGTGCCGATGCGACCTTGCTCGTGCAAAACGTACGTCTGTTATCCCCCGTGCGCCATCCGGAAAAGGTGGTCTGCGTGGGTGTCAATTATGCCGACCACGCAGCCGAAAGCGGTATGGCGCTGCCTTCCGAACCCGTTATCTTCAATAAGTTTCCGACCACGCTCCGCGGGCACGGGGATGAAATCGTGCTGCCGCCGACAAGTAGCGAAGTCGACTATGAAGCGGAGTTGGTCGTCGTTATTGGGACCGGGGGGAAGAACATCAGGAAGGAGGATGCCCTTCACCACGTGGCAGGGTACACCTGTGGCAATGACGTCTCTGCGCGGGATTGGCAGAAAGGCAAGCCGGGCGGACAGTGGCTTCTGGGGAAATCTTTCGACAGCTTCGGTCCTACCGGTCCGTTCCTCGTCACGGCGGACGAAATCGGGGATCCGGGAAACCTCCGAATCTGCTGCCGCCTGAATGGAAAGGTCATGCAGGATTCCTGTACCGATCAGTTGATCTTTCCCGTCGAGGAACTGATTGCCTATGTGTCCCAGGTGGCGAGTCTCAAGCCGGGCGATCTCCTGTTTACGGGAACCCCCCCAGGGGTCGGTATGGCCAGGAATCCGGCCGTCTTCCTCCAGCCCGGTGATCAGGTGGAGGTCGAGATCGAGCGTATTGGGATTCTGCAGAACTCTGTGGTTGGGCGTCGGTAAGGCAACAGGGCCATCAGCACGTTGAAGAAGGCGTACTGGCCTGATTCAACGGACTTCCGGCCGTCTCACGGCTCACATCTGAGGAGGGGGTTGCCTGACAGGGACTGCGCCGTATTATTTTTGACAGCTTAGGCAGTTAAAAATATGGCTGACGATGTGTTGGTCGGCCAGTACCCGTTTTGCCGTAGGGAGGTACCCATGCAGTTCCATTTGCCCGAACTACCTTATGCGTACGATGCGTTGGAGCCGCACATCGATGCGGCCACGATGGAAATCCATCACACGAAGCACCACCAGGCATACGTCGACAAGCTGAACGCCGCCATCGAGGGGTATGACCTGGGAACTCCCTCCATTGAGGAGGTCGTTGCGGCCATCCACACAGTGCCCGAAGAGATCCGCACTGCGGTGCGCAACCACGGTGGCGGACATGCCAATCACAGCCTGTTCTGGACCATTATGTCACCCAATGGTGGCGGTGAACCGACCGGCGCGCTCTTGCAGGCGATGGAAGAGGAATTCGGCCGGTTTCACGCATTTCGGGAGAGTTTCGCGACCACTGCAGCCGGACGTTTCGGCAGTGGCTGGGCCTGGTTGAGCCTGACTCCCGAGAAGCGGCTCGTCATTGAGGACACCCCCAACCAGAACAGTCCTCTGATGCACGGCAATACGCCGCTTCTGGGGCTGGACGTGTGGGAGCATGCCTACTACCTCAAGTATCAGAATCGTCGACCGGAGTACATTCAAGCGTTCTTTCAAGTGATTGACTGGGAGGCGGTCGGCAGTCGTTACAGAGAAGCTCTGCAGGCGACGTCGCCCGCGGTTGCTTCCTCGTCGGCGGGACATTGATTTCCCTCTGATTTGAGCTGGGCCGCTGCCTGCGCGGCAGATGGTCTGCCGTGCAGTTTACTGGGCGGCAGCGCACCGAAGTCCGTTCCAGACCGGATCGGTCGTGCTGCCGCCTTTTTTTGCGCAGAGTCCCTGTCTTTCCCCGGCTGTGCCGGATTTTCCTGTTGGCGCGGCGGCAGAATGCCGATTTTGAGAAGTGGGAGAGTCGAGACGCGGGTGGAACTGGCATTGACCGGGTTTCTCGCCCTCCTATAATCCGCGTTCGATTCGCGCCGGCACGCAGCCGTGTCAGCCCCGATATGTTTGGACATAACAAACGCCCTCAGGGACGAGGGCGGAATTCCCGCTTTGCTGTGAGCTCGATTCCCGACCCGAACGTGGCAGATTGACGGAGCCATTCGGATTGGGTGCCGAGGGCAAGCGAAGTGGGACGCGTTTGCACCCGAATTGCGACAGGGAGGTCGGTTCTCTCGGTGCACTCCCCCTTGTCGTCCATTGTGAAGGACACTCAGACCATGCGAAAGCTCGCTGCTCGGTCTATCACGGTCGCTCTCCTGGCGGTACTCGTCTCGGGATGTAGCAGCTCAGGCGGAAAGAAGTCGTTCTCGTGGTCCAGCCTGAATCCGATGACCTATTTTGCCAAGTCGGATTCCGATTCGCCCGTTCCGAAGCCCACAGATCAGATTGCTCCGACGGTCACCTTGCCAAGCGCCTCCGACGTGGCATCTGCTGGGGATGTGTCCGGTGGGGTGGCACCCCCGAGTCCCTGGGGTGGAGCCAAAACGTCGTTGAGCGACACGCGAGCGTCGAGCTCGTCGGTACCCTCGGGCACTCTCCCGCAACAAGGCAGGTACGATCCGAACGGCTATGCCGGTGGTACCTTGCCGCTGTCGCCGTCTTCCTCACCGTACGACCAAAGCCCTTACGCGGCTCAATCCGCCTACAATTCTGCCACCGGCGGAAACACGGGTTACCAGGCTCCAGGCAGCGGGTACTATCCGGCCAGTCCGGCCTACGATGCCACTCCGCCCGCCCAATACGCGGTAGGTGGCACTTACGACATCCAGGACCCTACAGCGGCCAACCCTGGCCTGCCGGCCTACGCCAGTCCTGCCGCTCCTTACGGCAATAATGCATCGCCGTATTCTGGCTCCACTCCCTACCAATCACCACCTCTGTCGTCTCCAAGCAGTGGATATGATACCGGACTCGCTCAGGATCCCTACGGCGCAACGATGCCTGCCGTCAATCCGGGTGCCGCATCGAACAACGCAACGGCACCTTGGGCGGCCGGCGCCACCCCGGCAGATCCTTACAGAAACGCCCCGTACACCTATCCCGGCGATTCAGCCAACCTGGGAACGGTTGCTTCGTTGCCACAGACGGCTCCGCTGCCCAGCGAGTATCAGAACACCCAGACGCCCTACCAGCCAGGAAACACGGGCTACCTTCCGCCGAATGTAGCCCAGTACACCCCCCCTTCATCCGGGGGGTATGTTCAGCCTACCGCGGCGACGGAGTTGAACTACGCGCCGGGTAGCGTCTCGCGATATCCGAGTGCTTCTTCGCAGGCAGGCGCCACGGGGACTGTCGGAAGCAATGCGACCAGCGGATCCTACTACTGACAATCCGCCGGTAGAACATGGACATCTCACAAGCCGCTTGGCCTTGCCAGGCGGCTTGTTGCGTTTCTTGTGGATGATGCCAGGCCGGTGTGAAGCACCGTGGCCTGAATCGGTTGGCGGTCCTGCCGCCCTGGGTTAGGATAGAGGTTCACCACCGGACGACGCAGGCACTGCTGTCTTTCCTGGGTTGGCATCCGGTGGACCGTTGGCTGGCAGGAGGTTTTGGCTTGTTGATCGGTCCCGTTTTCACTCGCGAGGTGGCCATTGCGCCGCGGCGTTCCCGGATCTACGTGGCAAGGACGGCCTACGGCATCGGCCTGCTGATCCTCATGGCGACGGCCTGGCAGGTTCTGACGGGCACTCAGGAGGTTCGTGACGTGGGCGATCTGGCTCGCTTTGGGACGATCCTGCTGCAGATCCTGGCCCCCCTGCAACTGGCATTGGCCGTCTTCTTCTCTGCGATGCTTGCGGCCAGTGCCGTGTCGCAGGAGAAGGATCGGAAGACGTTGGTGCTGCTGCTGCTGACCAACCTGTCCAACAGCGAACTGGTCCTGGGCAAGTTGCTGGCCTCGCTGCTCCACGTGCTCGTTCTTGCCACGGCGTCGCTTCCACTGTTTGTCCTTGCGACCTGGTTTGGGGGAGTGTCGATCGACCAGGTTGCCCGGGTGTTCGTCGTCACTCTGGTGACCGTGATGGCGTGCGGGAGCCTGGGTTCGTTGATCGCGTTGTGGCGAGAGAAGACGTTTCAGGCGTTGGCCATGACCGTGTTGATCCTGGTTCTGTGGGTGGGTGCGTGGGAGATGGTTGGCTCCGGGGCTTTGGGGTCGCGGTGGCTGGGATGGGACACACGGGAACTGGCCTTGGCCTTCAGTCCGTGGCATGCGGTTCTTGCAGCTACACGTCCCATGGTCGTCGACGGAACGTCGTTAGCGAGCATTGCCGGCTCCGCCATTCGGGGGGTTGAGCCGTTCGTGTTGGCCGGCGCGGCCATCACCTTGGCGCTCAACGGGTTTGCCGTGGCGATGGTTCGCGTGTGGAATCCTTCGCGAGAGACCCAGCCGGCAACGCGTGAGGACGAGACGTGGAACCGGGAGAGCATCTGGGGTGCGGAGTTCGATGCGAGGCAGGAGGCGGGGCAAATCGAGGCTTCGGAGACGGTTGAGCAGGCGGAGGAGACGCAGACGACACCCGTCAAGGGGCGAACGCGAGAGGTGTGGGACAACCCGATCATCTGGCGCGAGATTCGCACGTGGGCCTATGGACGCAAGATTCTTTTCGTGCGATTGGTGTATCTTGTGCTTTTCGCCCTGGTGGCAGTGAGTCTTTATTTCGGCTCCGCCGGCGGGGAAGCGGTTGCCGTGGAGACGGTGGCGAAGGCGTTGGTACCGCTCCTGTTCTTGAGCCTCGTTCTGGTCAATACACAGGCGGTTACCTCGTTGACTGCGGAACGGGACGGAAAGGCGCTGGACCTGCTTCTCGTGAGCGACCTGACGCCGCGAGAGTTCGTCTTCGGCAAGTTGGGCGGAGCGTTCTATAACACGAAGGAGATGGTTTTCTTGCCGGCGGCGCTGTGCGGTTGGCTGTGGTGGGCGGAGATACTGAGTCTCGAGAATCTGATCTACATGTTGCTGGGGCTGGGCGTACTCTATGCGTTTGTCGCTATGCTGGGCGTTCACGCCGGAATGCAATATGGCAACTCGCGCACGGCGATCGGCATCAGTCTGGGCACCGTTTTCTTCCTGGTCGTCGGTGTGGCCACGTGCATGCGGATGATGGTTGCCTTCAGCGGGGCCTTCGAGGCTCAGTTCCAGCCGTTCTTCGTGTTCATGGTCGGCGGGGGGGTGGGATTATATGTGTCGCTCGGCGCTCGCAATCCTTCCAAGGCGATCGGCGTGGCTTCCTTCTTGTGTCCCCTCGCCACGTTCTATGCGATGACGAGTTTCCTGCTGGAGAAACCCTATTTGGCGTTCATTGCCACGGCGGCAGCCTACGGCTTCACCACGGTGGCCATGCTGATTCCGGCCATCGACGAGTTTGACGTGGCGACCGGTCGTACCACGATTGGAGAGTGACGGTGGATCTGCTGGTGACCTTTGCTCCCGGCTTGATAGCGATGGGAGTGCTGATCATCGCGTCGGCCTTCTTCTCTTGCAGTGAAGCCGCACTGTTCTCGCTCGATCACAAGGAACGGCGCAAACTGGCCGCGGCCGGACGTTCGGGAAGACTGGCCCTGCGCTTGCTCGACGATCCCGACCGCCTGCTCACGGCCGTGCTGTTCTGGAATTTGTTGGTCAATCTCGCCTATTTCGCCATTACCTCGATCATCAGCCTTCGGCTGGAAGGGGCGGAAGCGGCCGGATTGACGTTCGGAGCCTTGCTGGTCCTCATTGTTTTCAGCGAAATGCTTCCCAAGACCCTGGCGGTTCTCGTGCCGAGGGTTCTCGCATCGTGGCTGTCGGTTCCCCTGGCGGCCATGGTCCGCGCGCTCGATCCCGTTCTCCCCGCTTTGCGTACCGCCAATCTGCTCTCGCGGCGGCTGTTCTGCCCCAAGTTTGAGCCGGAGCCCTATCTGCGCGTGGGAGATCTGGAGCGGGCGTTGCAGCTTTCGACAGGAAACGCATCGCTGCTGCAACAAGAGGAACGCGTCCTGGAGAACCTGGTGCTCCTTTCCGATATCCGCGTCGAAGAACTCATGCGCCCGCGGACCAACTGCCGGGTGTTTCATCCTCCTATCTCTCTCGCCGATCTGGGCGGGCAACTCACGCCGAGCGGATATCTGCTCGTCGCCGAGCCGGAGAGCGACGAAGTGGCAGGTGCCGTCGCGTTGAACAGCCTTTCCCGCGTTCCGGCCGAGAATCTCGAGCGGTACGCCCACGCCGTCGCTTACGTGCCCTGGTGTACGACCGTCGCCGCGGTTCTCGATACGATTCTCCGAGGCCCGAGCGGCGTTGCGGCCGTCGTCAACGAGAACGGCGAGACGATCGGTATTCTCACTGAGGACGACGTTCTCGCCGCAATCTTCAACCCGGCCGGCAGCCGAGTCGAGCGAATCCTCGACCGCAAACCGTTGCGACTGGTGGAACCGGGTCGCTGGCACGTGAGTGGAATGACCAGTCTCCGCCGCCTTCGCCGCCACTTCCAGGTGGAGTGCCCATCCAGCAGTAACGTGACCGTCGCCGGGATTGTCCAGGAGGCACTCGGGCGGATTCCTCAAGCGGGGGACGTCTGTCGCTGGGGACCCTTTGAACTGATGGTTCTGGAGGCCCCGCAGCGGGGACCGATGCTGGTCGAGTTGACGCAGATTCCGCCGGTCAAGGAGGAGCCGTGATGATTTGGACCGCTCTTCTCCTCGGGACCGTCGGGCTATTCCTGAGCGCGTTCTTCAGCGGATCGGAGACGGGCTTCTATCGAGCCGCACGGATTCGGCTCGTGCTCGACGCCATCGGGGGCGATCGGATTTCTCGCGGACTCGTCTGGCTCACCAACCGCCCGTCGATGTTTGTGGCCACGAGCCTCGTCGGAAACAACGTCGCCAACTATATGACCTCCTTGGCGATTGTCATGGCCACGAGCCGGGTGATCCAGTCCGAATCGTGGTTTGCCGAACTCCTTGCGCCGATCGTGCTGGCGCCCGTACTGTTCGTGTACGGGGAGCTGATGCCGAAGTACCTGTTCCTCCACGCGCCCAACCGCCTTTTGCATCGTGGAGGGGGATTGTTTTTCGCGTTCACGGTGCTTTTCCTGCCCGTCAGCGCACTTCTCTGGTTGCTGAATCGATCCCTGGCGAAGCTTCTGGGAGAATCGCCGGAAAAGGTCCGCCTGAGAATCGCGCGCCGCGAGTTGCAGGGCATTCTGGAGGAAGGGCACGAGGTGGGAATCCTTTACCCGGCTCAGAAGAAGCTGGCGTCCTCTATTTTCGACTCGGCCGATCATACGGTTCGCCGCTACCTGGTACCGCTGAGCGAAGTGGCCCGGGCTCACGCGGACATGTCCAGATCGGATGTTCTCGGACTGGCGAGCCGGCTCAATTTGTCCGAGGTGCCGATCGAGGACGCAGAATCCCGGAAGGAGCTCACCAGATACGTTCGCGTGATCGATCTGGCCCTGAGTGGGATGGAAGATACCGGAGTCGTCCGGCCCATGACAGCGATTTCGGCGGAAGTCGCGCCGATTGAGGCATTGATCCGCATGCACACCGAGCAGGAGAATATGGCACGCGTGGTGGACGCCGAAGGCCGCACCATCGGAATCCTCTACGCGTCGCGTCTGCGGCGCCAATTGCTCCGCGGGGAGGCGGAGAGAGGCGTCAGCTCGTCGAAAAAATCGGGTTAGGGTTGCCGACGTCGACGGTCTAATTCTGTAGCCCCTCTCGAACCAAAGGTTTGATACAGCCCCGTCGGCCCCCAGGTTGGCGGGGTTTTGCGCGACCTTCCCCCCCACAGTAATGAATGGCGAGGCTGTTTTAATTCATGTTTTCGATTTTCTATGTCAGGAATCGGGGAGCGGCGGCCTATAGGTGTCTGGAGTGCTGAGATCTGGCGACGAACGTGATCCCAACAACGTCAGAATCCGTTGAGATAACAACACCGGAATGCTGTACGACTTTCGAGGAGATCCAACAATGCGGCGACTTGCGCCCGGACTTTCGTTGACTCTCGTCCTGCTATGTGTGAATGCAACGATAGCTGGGCCGATCAGCGAGTACTACATTACCGCAGGTGATCAGCGCATGATCCACGTGATCCAGGGCAGTAGTGTCTCGCGATCATGGAGTGGAACAGGGCTTTATGAGTATCCGGTCGCAGTGCTGAACGGTACGGTACGAACGAGCGCTTACTCGGCGGGGGGTACCGGCGCTGAATATACTGCTGCGGGCGTCGCAACGGGCACAACATATGCATACCCGGGAACAATCCGCGGCTTCTTCGATAGTACGACAGACGGCTCCTACAACTATGGGTACGACTATTCAGCGGGCGGAATGTACCGAATGGACCTAGACTGGCAGAATCCGACGCTGCTTTTCGGCGGGCCCACAGGGAACTTGGCGGTGACGTATGATCGCACGAACAATTCCCTTTGGGTCGCTAATTGGTGGGGTAGCACAATTGCGAATCTAGACATGAGCGGGAATCCGCTTAGCTCGTTCTCAACGGGTATCTCGGAAATGACTGGGTTGGCATTGGATCCAGCCGATGGAACTCTCTGGTTTGGCACGCAAAACGACCTATGGTCGACGCGGACTCTGTATCAGTATTCCAAGGCGGGAGCCGCACTGAGTATTGAAGCGTACGCCGCTCTCAGCAACCAAAACTACCTCGGCGGAGAGTTCAACTTCGTATCGGCTGTCCCCGAACCTACCACTCTCGCCATCTGGTCGGCTCTCGGTGGCCTCGGCATGATGGTCGCAGCCCGACGACGCAGGCGAGTGGCATAAGCAGACAACGGCACTTCTTACCTTGAACCCCGGCGGTTTCCGAATCGTCGGGGCATTTTCCTGCGCCGTAGGAGGCCTCGCAGAGGGCCTGGGCGGCGAGGGACTACCGGAAGCCCGCCGGGACGCATCTACGGGCGAGCTAGGCGTGTTCTCGGTGGGATTTCGACCCCGTTGGGTCCGTAGCCCGTAGGGTCCGGTCGTAGGGCGACGGAAGCCGGGCGTAATTACGCCTTTTCGAGGGCGTAATCCGACGTTATTCGACGTTTCGGGCTACCTCCCGATCGGGCTCGAAAGTGCAAGAATCCCCGGGAAACTCAGGGTTTTAGCGGTTGGGGCGAAAGTACCGATTTTTACTTGTGGTAACCCAACGCCGAAATGACGGCCAACATCTCCTCGTAGGTGATGAAGCGCCGGCGGTGCCGTAGCTTGTATTCATCGATGGCGACCGCCAGATCTCGGGCGTCCGGCGACAACTCCTCGTGGCTGTTGCTGAACTGGCGTCGCTCGCCTCCGCTCGGCGCGACCGCGACGTCGTTGTAACTGCGGCGGTCGACAAAGGTTCCTTCCGTTCCATAGCACTGCGGCATGATTGGAGTTCCTTCGCTGATAGAGGCCGCCCGGGGGTTCCGCAGGCGGCAGGATGGGACCAGGGCGTGCTATCTACATGTAGGCGCGCAACACAAGTACCCGTGAAAACGTAGCGCGCGATTGCCGTTCCGTCAAATCAGCCGTAACGGTTCTTGCCGTGGAAGGGAAGATTACGATTGTTCGGGGCGTCCGGGATCGAGCGATCAGGCCGACTTTTCGGTTTCAACGGAGACTTCCCCGATCGGTCCCCAATTGGGCCAGGAGGTGGCGGCTGGCGGCGTGTTGGGGATCGAGCGAGAGGGCCTTCTTCAGGGCTGCCGCGGCTTCCCGAGGACGCCCTGCGCGAACCTGGGTTTCGGCGAGTCGATACAGCGTTTCGATGTCGGCCCCCCCACGGCTGCATGCCAGTAAGAAAGTATTCGCCGCATCGTCGTAGCGCCCCATGGTGGAATAGGCCATGCCTTTGAGCGACAGAAGTGCCGCCGGTTCTTCCTGGTCGGACCACCTGCTGGAAAGGCTCTGGAGGGTTGCCAGTGCACGATCGGGTTCGTGCAGGCCCAGGTAGAGTTCGGCGATTTCCATCGGATACGAAGAGTCCTTCGGATCCAGGCCCTCCGCACGATGAAGGTCCGACAGTGCTTCTCGCTGCTTGCCTGTTCGACGCATCAATCGACCCCGAAGGGCCCAGGCACTGGCGAGCTTCGGGTTCATGTCGAGGGCCAGGTCGGCTGCTTCTCCCGCCGATTCAATATCTCCCATCGCGAGCTGCATTTCACCGTAGGTGACACGCGACGCGGCATCGTCGGGCGCAAGCCGGACGGCTTCGGCCATCTCGCGAATCGCCTCCGCATGCTGATTGCGATGCCAAAGAAGGTCCGCATATTTGGCTCGGGCTTCGGGAGCTTCCGGGCAGACGTCCACCGCCTTGGCAAGAAGCGGTTCGGCCTCGTCCCACTGGTTGCGTTCCATGGCCGCGATGCCCTGTCGACAGAGCTGTCGCGAGACGATTGTCTTTGGTGAAACGGCCGCCTCCCGATTCCACGAACAACCGCCGTCGACAACGACCAACAGGCTCGTCGCCATGAGCAGATGCCACGGATAGGGACGAGGAGGCAGCATAGTGGGGTGTGGCTGAAAAGAGACGGTTGACGTGGAATTTGGTTGGTTGCGCGGTTTGGGCAACGATCGTAACAGAAGTCGTCGCAGACGACCAGATCGGTTCTGTGGCGAGAAATCTGGAGGGCATGGGATAAATGGGTTGATTGACGAGAGTTCGGAGGAGTGGGCGCTCTTGATCCGGACTGATACGATAAGGGGTTTCTCCAATGCTCCACGGACTTCCATTCATGCCGCAGACGTTCTCCAAATTCGGGATCTCCTTTCTCTATCCAGACAACTGGACGCTTGACGAAACGAGGGCAGAAGGTGAGGCCGAATCGGCAACCGTCTACAGCCCCGGCGGAGCCTTCTGGTCGGTCAGTGTTCACCCACCCTCTACGGATCCCGTGCGTCTGGCCGAAGCGGCTGTTGCAGCCATGCAAGCGGAGTACAGCGACCTGGAACAGGAATCCAGCTTCCAACTCGTTGACGGAAAGAAGGTCCATGGATTTGATCTTGCCTTCTACTACCTCGACCTCACCAATTCCGCCTTCGTGCGCAGCCTTCGCACGCCAGTGGCAACCTACGTTCTCTTCTATCAGGCAGAAGACCGGGAGTACGGGCAGCTCGAACAGGTTTTCGCGGCGATCACTAAGAGTTTCTTCGACAGCGTCCAGTGATCGGCAGTGGTCCCCCTTGTCCCGCCATTTCTGTCGGGTCCGATTGTAGTTTTTACAGTCGGCGCCGGCGTCTTCAGGTAGAATCTTCAACTGGCGATGGGGCTGTTCGTTCTTTATAACCTGAACGACGGAAAGTAGTTGCGTCTTTCAGGCACCTATTCACGGAATCTGGCACGAGAACTGCGGATGACACACGATGCCGTTCGATTACTGCGGACCCAGCGTTGGTCTCGGGTTTCCCGCACCCGGGACCAGTCCTTTCGTCCGACGGCATGTGCAATCTCTCCACCCCTTGGAGAAACGCGTGGAACACCTCCGTCGCGAACCTTAGGCGTCCGACGCTCTTGCGAGTGGTCAACAAGCCCAACTCCGGGCCACGCCGGTTTTTCGCGACAACCAGAACTCCGTACCCCCAAAGAGAATGCGGTCGAAGCCCATCGGGCTCGGCCGCATTTTTGGTTTCTTGAGATTTGACGACACATTTGGCAAAGACAGAATGTGGGCGGGCCGGGTTCTTCCGTTCCGCTAGCCGTCCTATACTAGCTATACCCACCCCGATGCGTGTTGGGCGATGATCGGTGTACCCGATGCACCTCACCCAAGTTATCAGGAGGAGTTTTGATGGCAAAGAGTGAACCTCCCGTTTCGCTTACGGCCCAGATTGGGGAGGTCGCCGGAGCAATCTGGCGTCTCTTGGACACCGAGGGCCCTGTTAGTCTGGCGCAACTCGTCAAGAAGCTCGGCGAGCCACGGGATATCGTCATGCAGGGACTCGGATGGCTTGCCCGAGAGGGCAAGGTACAGATCGAAGACGTTGGACGCAAGCGGATGGTGTCGCTCTGCGGTTAGACGTACTTCGGGTGAGGGTCATAAGGCGCAAAACAAAAGACCACGGGTCGACGGTCCGTCGTCGTCCCCATGATCTTTTATCCTGAAACGGGACCTCAATGTCCCGCCCTCCCGGCAGGCTAAGCCTGTGTTACTGGTATCGGCGCAAGGAGACATCGTGCTGAAGCCGAGTCTCTCACTTCTCGCGAATTCGCGCCCTGAAATCCGGGGCGGGTCACTTCGCAGGAAGACCGATTTTCCAGGCCGCCGGATTGAACACCGGGAACACCAGGCCCGTCTTGTCGGAAGTCTTGCCCGAATCAGGCACAGCGGGCGGCGACGGCAGAGGAGCGGTCGGAGCCGGCAGTTTGGGCGCCGGGGTGGGGGGGAGCTTGGTTGTCGGAAGTGGGGGCAGTTTGGGCTTGACGCTGGGGGCGGGAGCCGACGGGGGTTCGAGTTCATGGTCCGTCGACGGTGGGGTTGGCATACCGCTTTGACATTCGGCGCAACGTGCGCTGGGTACCGTTGCGCACTGACCCCGAGCCGGTCGGATACAAGGCAGGCAGAATCCCTGATGTTTCTTCTGGCAGTAACCGGCCCAAGCGTCGTCGCAACAACTGCGTTGACATTGGCAGCAGCCGGATTGGAGAGATTCGGCCCCATAGCCGGGGGCAGCGCAAGGGCCGGCCGCATAAACACTCATCGAGCCATGCTCTCCGGACTCACCGGCCCAGAGCGGCGTATTGGCGGTGAACGTGGCGGCGACGATCAGAAAAGCCGCAGTTCGCATTGGTACTCTCCCCGTTCAACTGGGAATGAATTGCTGGCGACAGCGAATGCCAAAGAAACATGAAACCTGATTGCCGCCAACGCAAACGCCCGGGACGCGTTTTCGCCACATTTGGGCGGTTTGGGCGAGGCGAAGATGTTGCAGGAGCCAAACGTGCGAAAGTCTTCGCAAGCGGCAGGCTCTTCAGAACACGATTCCTTTGCCCAGCCCACTTTGTTTGGCCTGTCGGTCACCTTAGGATAGAGTTTCCCCCAGGAGCTTCTCACGCCCCGAGGATGCGGCGATGTCCCTGATTCGACTGGAAGACGTCCAGAAGACCTATCAGCTTGACCAGACAACGGTGGCCGCGTTGCGTGGCGTGTCGCTTGACATCGACCGTGGGGAATTCGTGGCGATTATGGGGCCGTCGGGTTCCGGCAAGTCGACGCTCATGAATACCCTCGGATGCCTGGATCGTCCCACGGAAGGCACCTACGAACTGGACGGCGAAGACGTCATGAAGATGTCGGCCAACGGGCGCGCCGATCTGCGCAATCGCAAGATAGGCTTTGTTTTCCAGAACTTCAATCTGCTGGCAAGAACCAGTGCCCTGGAGAACGTGGAACTGCCGCTGCTCTATTCTCGCAGCATCTCGCCCCGCCAGCGCCGCCGGCGCGCCAAGGGACTGCTGGAGCAAGTGGGGCTTGGCGATCGAATGGATCACCATCCGGGCCAGCTCTCCGGCGGGCAGCAACAGCGGGTTGCCATTGCCAGAGCCTTGGTCAACGAGCCGGCTATTCTTATGGCGGACGAACCGACAGGCAATCTCGATTCGCGCACCAGCAACGAGGTGATGCAGTTGCTGGGCAATCTCAACGCGGAAGGGGGAATCACGCTTATCATCGTCACGCACGAGCAAGACGTGGCCCGCCATGCAAGACGGATCTTGATTCTTCGAGACGGCCTGGTGGAGTGCGACACAATCGACTTCGCAGAGGCCCTGCAAGCACTCCATGGCCCCGACGGCATCGGGTAGAGGCCCATTGGAAGAGTCTCATTGAATTCCGGGTGAAGTTCAACGAAAACTCATCGGGTCCCGGGCGGCATCCGCCGTCGCGCGGTGCCCGCATGTCAGGTCGGAGAGTCGGATCGCCGCAAGACGCGTCCGAGCCTCGTCATTGACCTGGTCGAGCAATTCCTCCAACTTCCGGCGACTCTTCTCGTGCAGACCTTCGGCGACCGGCAGCGACGAGACCATCGGTCCGTCTACGGCCTCGATGATATTGAGGAGCGATATCTCCGCCGGCGATTGTCTTAGGGTGTAACCTCCATCCACGCCGCGAGTCGATTCCAGCACTCCGTGAGCAACCAGATTCCTGAGAATCTGGAGAAGGAATCTCTCGGGCATTTTTCCCTCTGCCGCCAGCCGACTGCAAGGAACCGGGTTGTCGGACTCGGCCTCTGCCAACTGCAAGGTCGCTTGCAGGGCGTACGATACGGTGCGTGAGAGTTTCATGAGAATGCCCCCCTTGGACGGGGTATAGTATACCATGACAGCCGGGAATGTCAAGAAACCCCAGCGAGATAAGCGGACTGGAGAGAATCTGGCTTGAGTAGGGGGGCGGAAGGCGAAGCAAGGTGGCTGAGGCCTGTTCCCTGCAGCCAAGACATAGGCTCGCAGCAGGGGGGCAGGCAGAGAGTTGACGGCGAAAGACTGGCCGCTGGCTGCAGCCCAGTCGTGGCGTCGCTATCGAGTATTCGTCTCGTTCGATGTCTCTCTTTCCGTGGGTCGCGGATGGGGGGCTTCGTCGGGATCCGTTGCCCCCCTCGACGAGTCAAACCACAGAACGTGGATGATGATCAAGCCCGCTCCAGCGACCAGCATGCTGTCTGCCAGGTTGAATGTCGGCCATGCCCATGGACCGATCATCACATGGATCCAGTCTCGCACTGCGTAGACTGGTTCCCCCAACTCGTGAAGTGGTGGGTTGGCGTAATTCCAGCGTAGACCCGGCAACCCAAGGCGGTCGTAGAGGTTGCCAATAATCCCGGCACAGATCAGTCCACAGGCCACCGTGACCAGCCACTCTCTGGCCGCTTTGGCGAAAAAGAGCCAAAAGAAGATAGTGGCTGCCGCTACCACGGACATAACCGAGAAGAAGCTGACCTGCCCTTGACCGATACCGAAAAGCGCCCCTTCATTCAGGCTGGTTCGCAAGCCAAAGACATCCTGCCACAGCCACCACACGTCCTGTTCGAAGGGGAGGCCAAGACGACCGAAGATCCAGGATTTTGTGGTCAGATCCAGCAGCGAACCCAACAGCACCAAAGCAAAAAAGACAAGATATCGGCTGGCTGGTATGGATTTCATCGCGGCTCCCTCCGCCGATGTCTTTAGTGGCAGGGCTCGTCTTCGTCACCTCACGCGAGGCGATTGCGGTCGGGGTCACCTCCCGCTAGAGAAGGGGGTGCGGCGAATGTGCATAGCACATTCGCAAGCAGCGTACCATCTTCCGGACACGACGCCCACGGCGAATCCGAAACCGTCCGAGAAACGCTGCTTACTATCTCACCGAGGTGCCGGCTTGAATCAGGGGCCCTCTTCCAGACTGGATGCACACTTGACACACATGGTGGCATACGGCAAAGCGTTGAGGCGGGTCTTCGGGATTCGCGCCCCGCACTCTTCACACAAGCCGTAATCGCCGTCCTCGATACGCTCCAAGGCCGCCTCGATCTGTTCGAGCGTTCCGCCTTCCGATTCCATCAAGGTCAACGTGAACTCTTGCTCGAAGTTGTCGGAGCCGAGATCCGCCATATGAATCGGCATGCTCGAAAGGTCGCCGTTGGCCTCGGAACGGCTCTTGTTAAGTGCCGCATCCGCCATCTGGTCGACGTCGCCCCGGAGTCGCGCCCGCAACGCAAGAAGCCTATCTCGATAAACCTTCATCTCCGCCTTTTTCATTCGCTTCTCCTCCGGGAAACATCAAATCGGTCCACCCTTACAGGGGAGCTTGCAGAATCTCTATTTTAAGGACGCCAGAAGCCACTGTCAACGAAACGCCCCGCGTGTTTCAGGCTGTGGTGCCCCCTGGTTCAGGGATTTACTATTGCGCAAACGGTTACAGAAAAACAGGTTGCAAAGAATATTCGAACTCGGTCGATCCGCCGGTGTGTCGTGGTAGGAGAATGGGCATCCCCTGAATCGCATATTCCGAAGACCAACGTGAGGATACGAAGAGTGAAGCACCGGTTACGCTGCCGCAGCACGGTTTCTGCGCCGTAGAGCAAGAAGGCCTGACCGCCGAATCAGGACCTTGCCGACCTGCGCTCGTCTGCTCGTCTTGATGGTTTTTCGTGGCTCCCTTACGATGGGAAGGCCTCTGGTGTCCTGATTCCGGACGCGTATGGTGGTTTTGTGAAGACTAGATTGCAGGCCCGACCCACAAGGGAATCCTATGCTTGAATAGGCCATCCCTTCGAGGAGCGGTGAGCCTTTCGCAAGAGCAAGCGGCGCAGCTTCGTGATGAGATTTGTGCCGGCTGACGGCAAAGCTGTCTCAAGCGACCCTTAACACAGAGAGTATCCGAACATTAGCCCGACAGAGACATCCTTCCAACGCTGTATTTCGCCAGACTGTGCAGCTACCTACGGGGTCGACGAAGTCCTGGTCGCCTGCCCTGAGTGCGGCAGCCTGCTCGACGTGGCCTACGATTGGGATCGCCTCAGCGTACCCGCCTCGCTTCCGTGGTTCGAGGAGAAATGGGCTCGGCGAAGCGATCCGCACTGCTTCAGCGGCGTGTGGCGATTCCACGAGTTGTTGCCGTTCGTGCCCGTCGCGGATTGCGTCACCATCGGCGAGGGCCAGACCCTCCTCCAATGCAGCAACGGTGTTGCCGAATACGTAGGAGTGTCTTCCGGGAACCTCTACCTCCAATATGAGGGCATGAACCCATCCGGCAGTTTCAAAGACAACGGGATGTCGGCCGCTTTCACCCATGCCCGGTTTGTCGGCGCCACCCGAGCCGCCTGCGCTTCGACTGGAAATACCAGCGCCTCCCTGGCTCTTTACTGCTGCGTAACCAAGCTGATGCGGGCGGTGATCTTCGTCGGGTCGGGCAAGATCGCCTACGGAAAGCTTTCCCAGGCGCTCGACTACGGGGCCCTCACCGTCCAGATCGCGGGCGATTTCGATGACGCCATGGCCCGCGTGAAAGAGGTTTCCAGCAAGCTGGGCATCTACCTCGTCAACAGCGTTAACCCGTTTCGTCTCGAAGGGCAGAAGACGATCATGCTGCGGGTTCTGGAGGCCCTGCGCTGGGAGGTGCCGGATTGGATCGTCGTTCCCGGCGGGAACCTCGGCAATTCGAGCGCCTTCGGCAAGGCGTTCTACGAACTCAAGGAACTTGGCCTGATCGATCGCGTTCCGCGTCTGGCCATCATCAACGCTGCGGGCGCCAATACCTTGCATCGCCTGGTCGACGAGGAAGGGCTGGTCTGGAACGGCGGGCGGCCGGACGCCCGGCTCATCCAGAAGTTCTACCAGACGATGGACTCGGAGGGACGCCGTGCCTCGACGATCGCCAGCGCCATCGAAATCAACCGGCCGGTGAACCTCGAGAAGTGCCTGCGAGCGCTCGACGTCTGCGACGGCGTCGTACGTGAAGTCACCGACCAGGAGATGCTCGACGCGAAAGCTCAGGTCGGCGCTGGCGGTCTCGGCTGTGAACCGGCCAGCGCGGCGAGTGTGGCCGGAACGAAGCAACTCGTTCAGGAAGGCGTCATCGGACGCAATGAGCGGGTGGTCTGCATTCTCACCGGCCATCAGCTCAAGGATCCCACGGCTACGGTCGCCTATCACACGACCGATCAGCAACTGTTCAACGATGTCCTCGGCAAGCGGGGCGTCCGCCGAGCAGCCTTCGCCAACCGCGCCGTCGTCGTTCCCAACGACCTGGACGAGATCATCAAGGCGATCCAGCTTTATTCATGAGAGGCGTGTTTCCGAGAATCACGCAAGACCATCTAGCCAGCGAAGATCTCCCCAACGCGCAAAGCGAAGTTGGGCAGGAGTCCGGGGGCTGTGAGAATGTCGTCCACTGAGAAGGTGTGAGGTTCACAGCCGGGTCTGTGCACGATGACCCTTCTTGTTGCTGGATCAACGTCCCAAACGGCCTGTACGCCCAGGTGCAGATATTCGTCGATCTTCGCCCGAATGTCCTTCGGATTGTCGCTTGGGGAACGGATTTCGACTGCAAAATCGGGCCAATTGTAACCCAAACGGTGAGAGAAGCCTATGCGCGGGCGGCGAAACCGAGGAGCCGGGCGGATTGTTACTGGTGAAACCGCATGACTATGGCATGCGTCAAAGGAAAACAGCCAGAAGAACCGCCGCAAACACCACCGGCAGATAGACCAGCGATACGCGGAGGAGCGTCCGTGCAGTCCGGTCGGTGGGGGCTCTGAGAAACGCGATCGAACCGGCCAGATAGGCGATTCCTGCCGCGGTGGTCGTCAAGGCGTAGCCCCAACCGACGGCAGCGGCAAATAACGGCAGGAGGCTGACGGGCAGAAGCACCGCGGCGCCGACGACGGCAATCGTGGTCGCCGTTCTACCGGTGGGATCGGTCACGCTGGCCACCTTCAGGCCGGCTTCGGCAAACTGCTTCCGATAGAGCCAGGCGATCGCCATGGCATGGGGGAACTGCCAGAAATAGACGACAGCGAACAGGGCCAGCCCATTCAGGCTGAAAGCCGCCCCGGCAGCGGCCGCTCCGAGCAAGGCCGGCATGGCGCCGGGAATCGCGCCGATGGGCGTCTGCCAGGCCGTAAACACTTTGAGCGGCGTGTAGACCCAGACATAGATCAGCCAGCTCAAGGCGGTCAGCAGGGTGATCGGCAAGTTGACCGTTGTGGCCAGGTAGACGAGTCCGAAGGCAGTGACCGCGGTCGCATACCAGGTCACTTCGCGATCCCGGAGTTGCCCCGACGGCAGGGGCCGCCCGGCAGTCCGGAGCATGCGGCAATCGCTCAGATGCTCGATCCGCTGGTTCAAAGCGATCGCCCCGACGACGACCGCTGTTGTGCCGAGCAGGGCATTCAGGAGGGTGAGAACCGGCAGAGGCTGCCCGGTCGCGGCCAATGCTCCGACCAACGTGGTCAAGGCGACCATGGCCACGATTCGAGGCCGACTCAAGTGCCAAATGGCCAGAAGCACCGTGGCGAGACTGCGGTCCGAGGCGGGCGAGGTGGAAGTTGCCGTTGTGGTATCGATCGCCATGGTCTGCACTGGGTCCGCGTCTGGCGGGGCCTCATCATTTTCGGTGGCGCTTGCGTGGGGTTGCTTGAGCCTTTTTAGCCCCGTCCTTTTCGACACCGAGCACCTTGGAGGGCGGTATCAGAAGTCGTTTCGACCACAGGGCCGCACTCGTGGCGGTTGCCAGGCAGAGCGAACCGACCCCCACATGGGCCGTCGTGCTCAACACCTGCCAGAAGCTCTCGGCCACGACGGTGTATTCTACGGCCACGAAGTTTTGAGTGAACCAAAGCGGCCAGCCGTAGTTCGTGATCCAGGTGGTGATCCCGAGCGCCAATTGCAGCGAAAAAAGGCCTGCCATAAGCGAAATTCGCCGTTGCAGAACCGGCTGATCTCCTGCATGCCGCCTCGCCGCCAAGTATTGCCAGACGATCAGCAGGACAATCCCGCAGGCCACGATCACGTGCAGCCAGACCCAGAGGGTGAACCACCAAGGGGCTGCGTCGGGCGCGACATGACGTAAATTCGCACCGAGCACGATCTGTACGTAGATTGCCGCCGCGCCGAGCGAAGTGAGACACTGGATCCGTCGTGCTCGGGGGGTCTCTGTGGGTGGCGAATCCCCCACCCATCGTGACGACGTGGCCGCGACCGCGCTCGCCGCCAGAGCGAAGAACATGGGGGCCGTGCAACCGTGGACCTTGGCCAGGAAGAGCCGATCCTCCACGGCGGCGATCCCAAACCAAGCGAGTGCTCCGAACAGGACCGACACGACCGCTGCCCGCAGCCAGACACGCAGTTGGCGACGCCCGCTCTGCCCGGCCGGGACTGCCTGGACTGTCAGTACGAGCAACGCAGCGGCCACAGAGAGAAACACGGGGGCCGGTGTCCAGAAGATCTCGGTTTCGAAGATCTTGCTCCCGACGACGCGTAATCCGCCCAGCACGCCTTGCAGGCAGACTCCGACCAAGGCAACTCCAGCCAACCACCACATGGCGGGACGCTTGTCACGAAACCAGAGCAGGGCCGCCAGGGCGATCGTCACCAGCCCCACGAGCGAGCCGAGCAGCCGATGCCCGTGTTCGAGGAAGACGTCCCAGACCGTCAGCCAACTCCCCAGCGGGTAGAGAAACATGTTGTCGCCGTGCGTGCGCGGCCAGTCGGGTACCGCCATTCCGGCCGAATACGTCGTGACCAGGCCGCCCATCCAGATCAGCGGGAAGGTCGCGCACGCCAGGAGCCAGGCCGCGTAGTGAGCGGCTCGAATCGCAATCGGCGAAGTTGAGTTCGATCGGTTTGGCATGGTGCGGCGCTGAACGTGGCGGAGTCGGCTAAGTGGTCTTCCTGTTTCCATTGGCGGTTGAGTCGGGCCATCCGACTTCCCGCAAGTCACTTCTCACCGGAGAGGGAGAGAATGTAGTTGACGACGTCCCAGATATCTTCGGGCGTGAAAACTCCTTTCGCGCCGGGTTGCGGACCGGCGGCAGGCATGGGCGTGCCCTTGATGCCGATATGGATGCGACGATAGAGGTCTTCCGGACTGCTCCCTCCGTGGAAGGCCCCGTCGCGGAAGTCGCGGGCGCGGAGTCTCTGCAGAGGCAACGTATAGAGTCGGGCAAGCTTGGCCGTCTGTTCCGGCGTGACCCCCTTCTTGGGCTTATTCCAATCGTCATAGATGCGTTCGTCCTCGCCGTCGCCGGCGCCGGTAGGGCCGTGGCACTGGGCGCATTGGGCATCCTTGCTGGCGTAAAGCTCCTTGCCTCGGGCGATCGACGCGGCACGCTCGGCGTCGGAGCCGCAGACGGGACGCGGTGGTACCGGAACGACATACTCCTGCGGATTCTGCTCCACGACCGCCCACTGCTCGGCGACCCAAAGCACGGCGTCTTCCAGTACCATCTCCTTGGCGTCAACTCCCAGGGGCAGGTACTCGCCCTCATCGACGACGAGTTGGACCAGGTACTGTTCGGTTTCGCCGCGGAGGCTCAAGTAGATCACGTATTCAACCAGCGCGTCGAGTTGTTCCGGGGGCAATTCGGCGAAAGACGGCATGCCGGTTCCGGGGATTCCCCGCAGCAGAGTGCGCCGCAGGTCGCTCCGCAGGGGCTTGGCGTCGGCTCGAGTCGTCGTGTACTTGAAAGTGCCCCGGCGGAAATCGCGGGGGTAGGGATCGAACGTCGTCGCCATCGCCCCGGCACCGTCACCCGTGATGCCGTGGCAAGCGGCGCAGTGCTGGCGAAAGAGCCCTTGCTCGGTGCCGTCGGCATTCCCGGCCACCGGTCCCGCGGCCGTCTCGATCAGCTTCAGGTTCAGCCCGGTGCCGTCGGGCAGTCGAGGTTCGTCCGGCGTGCCGAAGAACTCTTCCATGGTTTCCGCGATCGCGTCGCGTTGATTGTCGGAGATTTCGGCCGGATGACGCCCTTCCAGATTGATGCGAAAAGAGGGCGATTCAGCGCCCGTGCACCCGGATAGAAACAGCGCAGCAACGACAATAACCGCCCGCTGGATCAGGAGGATCGCGGCGAGCGGACGTACTCCTTGGCGGGGATTCCCTGGTGCGAGATCAGTATCCGAAGAAATCACAGGGCAGAGCGGAAGGGGGTGCTATTTCTCAAGGGCCGAAGGCGGGATTTTGATAATGCCCAAGTCGTTGACGCCGGCTTGGAGCTTCATCTTCATGCGTCCCTTCGGCCAGTCTTTGGTGTCGAGGTAGGTGACGCGTTCATGCCAAATCTGGAACTCGAGTTCGCCCACGGGCAACTTGGGGATCGTGAAGGAACCGTCCTTGCCCGTGATGGCCACATAGGGATGATCGAGCGGCAGAACGTAGGCGCTTTCCCAGGGATGGTAGTTGCAGGCAATGGGCACGGGCGCCCTCTGAGCACGTTTGAAGTGCCAGGTCGCATCCCCTCCGACAGGGAGAATGATGTTAGCCGGTGTGTCGAGCAGCGGGGTAAAAGCGACGTTTTGTGCGACCGGGTCGGAATTGACGATGTAGTATTTCTGCTTCGAGGCCCAAATGGACATGCAGTGAGGCATGAAGATGCAGTCGCGATTATCGAGGAGCACCTGCTCTTTGCAGCTCTTTTCCAGGTCGGGGCACACGGCGACATCCTTGGTACGCACGTAGATGTAGACGTTCTGCAGCCCTCCGTCTTCCCCGACCATCAGGGACTCGTCGCGGATGTCGAACTTGCCGCAACACTCGACGTCCTTGTCAACGACCAGCTTCTTTCGTTCGGGGGCCTCGCCGTCGTAGACGAGTCTGCCCTTGAGATCTCCCCAGGCGTCGTCGGCGCCACGTGCGGTCCGCGGCATCGCCATTGCCGATGCCATCGCTCCAGCGGCCGCGGCCGATCCGGCCACGAACTGTCGTCGATTGATATTGCCCATGGTTTCAATGTCCTTTTCCGATCCGATTACCTGCCAGCCAGGGTCAAGAACATTAAGTATATGCCTGCTCACGGGGGAACACCACCGCACAGCCCAGCAATCGGGCCAGGATCGTCTAGTCCGCCGGAACTACTCCTGCGCCGCACCCGGCGGATTGCCCGATTCGTTTCTTGCGCCGTCGACCATCGCGCGGATCGAGGTTCGTTTCTGGAGATAGGCGTCGTACTGCAGCAGCAGATCGGCGACGGCGTCGAGTTGTTGCCGGCTGTCGCCGGGAAGGAGATCCTGGCCCATGGGCGGTCCCGCGGGCGGAAAGTTCACCGGCATCCCTGTGTAGGGCAGGATCGACTTCGGGTCGGCCAGCCACCGTCGCAGATACTCCGGCCGAATGCGACGGCCGACCTCCGCCAGATTTGGGGCGAAAATCGTCTGGGTTTCACCGCCGGGATCGTAATCGCCGATCAGGTGACACTTGGCGCAGTAGGTCTTCTTGTCGGTCACCAGACGCATGGCTTGGTCCATCCGTGCCGCCCGGGCGTGATTCGAGATCGGAGGGGTTTGAGTTTGCGGTGCAGGGGTGAATGGAAACGCTGCGTCGGACGCCGCCGCGAAGTACTCGACGAGCGCGGAGGCTTCGGCCGGCGACAGATCGTATCGCGGCATCCGCAACAGAACGGAAGGACGAATCACCGTCGGATTGAGCAGGTAGTTGTACAGCCAATTGGGCTGCACCTGCGAACCTTCATGAGGCAACGCCGGGGGTACCATTCCCCAAGCTTCGAGCCAGGCCGTGCCCGACTGATCGGTTGCATAAGGAAACAACAACTGGGCAAACGCTCCGCCCCAAGGGGGGTGCTGCTGCAGGATGTGCGGTTCGGAGATCGGAACCTGGGCGCCGCCCACCTGCCACGCCTCGCCGTTGATCAGGGCCGGTTCCCACAATGAGAAAACGAAGACCGGATTGCCGTCGTCGTCCTCGTCCAGGATGGTTTCGCCCGACGGGTCGATCAGCGGCCGGCCGACGATTTCCGCCTGCCCCCAACCGGTCCGGTCTCGGACGAGCGACTCGGCCACGGCCTCTGCCGAGAAGTGCGGCCGGACGAAATCGAACGTCTCGGGTGGGCTGGGGCCGTCCCACTGTTGCGGGTTGTAGCGGAACCGCCATCGAGGCATACGCATGGTGTGGCATTCGGCGCAGCCGTACTGATCGAGCACCTTGCGCCCCTCGGCGATTGCTTTCGCAGGTGGGTCGGGGGAACGAACGTAACGCCCGCTCGGCGGATCGGCGACCAGCCCGAGCACAAAGGTCATGATCTGCTCACGCTCGTCGGGTGTGAACGAAAACAACCCCATGGTGAGTTGCTCGTTGTAGCCCTTGTGTTCGGTCTTGTGAAAATCGAAACTCCGGGGCTGGCGGAGTTTCTGCCACAGAAAACCCTCTCGGCGCCCCGCGTCGATCGCCTCTCGATAGAACGCACGGTCTTCGGGGGTGCCGTCCGCTTCGGTTGGCGGATTCTTGTCGAGAAAGCCTTCGACCTGCTCGAAGGCGAGCAGCGATTCCTGTTTGCGGCCCCAGTCTGTCAGGGCGGGCCCGATCTGCTGGGCGTCCTCAAGACCCGGGATGTCGTGGCAGCCGAAGCAGCCTCGCTTTCGGACGGTACGCTTGCCGACGTAGCGGAGCTTTTTCTCCCGGCTGATCGGGGCCAGCAGCTCCGCGGCATCGCCAAGGTCTCCCGCCGCCATTTCCGCGGAGATTCCGCCTGCCAGGATCTCCTCAGTCCGGGCCGCGGAGAATTGCCGGATCAGATGGGTGCGGGCAAGGTTGTCCAGATCCGCCTCATGGATTGGTGGCGAAGGCTCCAGAGTCGTGCCTTTCGACTCCAGTAGATAGGCGGCCAGGTCAGCCGCCGGGTCGCTCATTCGCGGGCGTCCGTCCGCGGCGTTGCTCCCCAGCGACTTGGGCTCAAGCAGCAAACTGGGCATGGGGGTGCGAGGAGAATGGCGGGCAGGATCTCGTATCCAACTAGTCAACCAGGCACGTCCCGTCTCGGTCGTGATCATGACCCCCAAACCCGTCAGGTCCGGGCCCACGACCGACTGTCCTTCCGGCACGTCCTCGTGACGATGGCAGGCGACACAGCCCTGCTCAACGAACAGCGTCTTGCCTCGCTCGGCCGACGGCGCCTCGGTGACTTCCAAGGGGGCGGGCAGAAGATCCAGTGGCTGGGACGCCGCCTGCAGGTAGTTGCGGACGGCTTCGACTTCAACCGCCTCGAATCGCTTCGCGCGTTCGAGTTCCTTCCCCTGAAGATGCTCGTGCAACCCGAAGAAGCGAGGCATCCGCGTGCGCGGCCGAATGCTCTTCGGATCGGCGATCCAGCGATCGATCGCGGCCTTGTCGAAACGCTCTATGGCATGCCGCAGGCTGGGGCCGACCCTGAGCATGGTGCCGGTTGCAGGTTCGAGCGGATTTCGCGCAGCGTTCCCTTGCCCCGCAACTTCTGCCGCCAGCGGCTCCAAACGCAGATCGGGGCCGATCGGTTTGCCAGAAGGATCGAACCCGCTGATCTGGTGGCAACCGAAGCAGCCGTTCTGCCGGATCAGGTGATAGCCCGCCAGCAATTTCGGCGCGGGCGGATCAGGATACCGCTTGCTCGGTTCCAGGTCGGTCACATCATAGTGGCACTGGAGGCAACTGCTTTCCAGGAAACGTCGGGCCAACATGGGAAAGTCCCAGTGTTCGTTGGCCTGCCAATCGTGGTCTTGACCCCAACGCTTGCGATCCTCCGGGCCATTCGGAGTGTGTGAGGCGAAGGTGAAGTCGGTGGCACTCCCCTGCCCTGCATGACAGATGGTGCATCCATACTCGGCGACCGGGTGCGGACTCTTCGAACCGACGAATAGATCGAGCCGCGGGTGGCCACAATAGGGTTGAGGGAGGCCGCGCCGAATCTCGAGCCGAAGAGGCTCACCCCAGGTCGGCGGACTGGTGAGCCGCTCGGCGGCGTCGTCGCGGTCTGTCACCGGCGTGCCGTCGATTTTAAGAATGGCGTCTCCCGCGTACAGTCCAGCCCAGGCGGCGGCCGATTCGGGTTCCACGACCGACACGGTTGGCTGTGCGTCGATGAGAATTCCACGCGACGCCAAGGTCAGACCGTAGAGCGACTCGATCGTCAGTTCCGATTCCTCCGGGGGTGCCTCGGGAGTCGCCAGTTCCAGAGTAAGTTGCTCCATTTGGGGGATGGCAGGTCGAGCGGGCGTTCCCGGTTCAACCTGGTCGATGCCCTGGTGGCAAGTGATGCAACGATCGAAGCGGGCAACACGGCGGAAGTTGTAGTCGATCGTCAAGTCCGGGAGCCAGATCTGTTCGACGGCCAACGTGCGTCCCAGGCCGTCGACGAAGGGCAGCCGCGAAATCTCCGCGGCCGTCGGGTCGGGGTGGCCGGCCAACGACCTGCGGAACTGTTGGACCTGCGCCAAATGGGTCTCCAGGACCTTTCGAGCGGCGTCTTCCCTCGCAGTGATCGACGCAAGTTGGTCGACGAGTTGCCGGCGAACCGACTCCGCGGCCTCGATCTCACTGCTGATCGCGTCGATCTTCTGCTGAATCGCTGCAGTAACTTCCTGGAGTCTCGCGAGTTCTTCGGGGGGAGCACCCCGCCCCGCAGCCGTCTCGTACTGACCGCGAGCCTCGTTGAACTGCGACCGGAAGACGCGGCGTCGCCGATCCAACTCGTTGCCCTGTTGCTCAAACCGTTCCACGACCGCTCGAATCGCGTCGAAAAGCTGCTGGCCTCGCTGCTGCGAGGGGGTTGCCAGCAGCGCCGTGTAGGCCTTCTCCACTGCGGCGGCTCCGGCGCGGTCTCCCCCATCGCGGGCCAAGGCGGAGAATTGCTCCACCGGCTCGGCGGGCGGAATCGCGGCCGCGGCTTCCCTCAACGTCGCCCGCAATGCGGCCTCCTCTTCGGCGAAGGCGGCCGTCTCACGCTGGGCCAGGCGAGATTCGGCCAGCCAGGGTTCTACCCGATCGCGATAGACTCGCTGGTACTCCTTCCATGGACGGTGATGGTCTACCACGAACATCCAGACAGTCACCGCCGCCAACACTGCGGCAGAGACCGCAAACACGACGTGAAGCCGGTTGATGTCGTAGTGGGTGTCGTCGGAAGATCGCATAGGAGAAATCGTCGGAAGCCGGGGATAGTCGCTTTTCGCTTCGCGAAAAGACGCTTGTTCGCGGAGCGAACAACGACACTGGACGCAACAAACTGTATCTAGAAGTTCAACGAATACTCGGGGATACTGACGAGGAAACTGAGGCCGAAGGTCCAACGCAGGAACATCTTGATCGGGAGCATCAGCATCATCAGGAGAAGCAGAATCATGATCCAATAGCGAGTCCGTCCCATCGCCAGACGATAGGAGGCGAGCCATGTGCGGGCCAGAATCGCGGGAAGACCAACGAAATAGAGCACGAGGATTGTCAAACCCACACTTTCCCGCCAGACCACGGTGGCCAGTTGCCCGGGGAACCCCGTTGCCGGATCGGGCCTCGGCATGCCCACGCCGAGCCAGAGGTCCCAGACGCAGCGAGAGAGGCTGATATTGCTGAGGGCCTCGACCTTGGAGGGATCGTGAGGTTCAAAGGGCCCGAAGAAGGCCCAGCCCGGACCGCGAAGGAACGTGCCGACGAGGATCAGGAAAATCCACAGTTGCAGGAAGCCGAACTGGAAAACCAGGTAAGCGAACTTCCGTTCGGCGATCGTGTAGTAGCCGTTGCCTCGCGGATTGACGTCGAGGTAGGGAATGGCACACAGGCCGAGAATGATCAGGCAGGGGAAGAGAACGCCGGCGATCGAAGCGTCGAAGAAGACCAGCATTTCCTGCAGGCCCAGGAAATACCAGGGAGCCTTGGCCGGATTGGGGGTGACTACGGGGTTGGCCGGCTCCTCCAGAGGGGCCCGCACCAGCAGCGACCAGGCAATCAGGCCGGCGGTCACCAGCACCATGCAGATCAGCTCGATGTAGACCAGATCGGGCCAAACGAGCACCGGACTGCCAAGTTCCTTTTCGGCAGGTGGGAGCCCTCGGGCGTTTCGGCGGTCGTTTTCGACGGCTTGCCTGGCCCCCAGCCAGGTGAAGTACCCCAGCAGGAACACCATCGCCACGATCGGCACGTTGTCGCCCTTGGCGACAATCGCGGCAAAATTCGGGTCCGTGAGCGACAGGCAGAAGAGGGCGAGCGAGAGATTCAGCGCCGTCCAGGCCACGGCCGTCCGCACGAAGAACTCGCGGCCGGCGAACAGGACGGCCAGCAGCGCGAAGGAACCCAGGGTGAAGGTGACGGGCCCCAAAGCCGCGTCGACCGCGGCCTTGAACCAGGTGGGAAGCAGCGGCGGATGCCCGGCAAACGACCGTGCCGCCTCCCAGACGAAGGCGGCGGCAAACATCGCCCAGGCCGCGGCCTTGCCGGGATGCTTGCGCACGGCTCGCCCCGCGGCGATCAAGTCAAGCCCCGCGGCGACGGCATACAACCAGCCGATGGGTTGAGCGACGGTCGCGAGGAAATCGTGCGTGTCCCACATCACAGTCCCAAGACGTCTTCCATGCTGTACAGCCCGGGTTCCTTGCCGGCGAGAAACTTGGCGGCGGCGAGGGCGCCCAGAGCATAGCAATCCCGGCTCGTTGCCCGAACGGTCATCTCGACCATTTCGCCGAGCATGGCGAACACGATCGTGTGTTCGCCCGGGTTATCGCCGACGCGAACGGCATGATAGCCGATTTCGCCGTGGGGGCGTGCTCCGATCCGACCTTCGCGGCCGTGGACGTGCTTCGACTGTCCCATAATGTCGGCGATGATCTGGCCGAACTTGAGAGCCGTGCCGCTGGGAGAGTCCTCCTTGAAGCGGTGATGGCGTTCGAGAATCTCGACATCGGTGTCCTGGTCCTTGAGCGCCCGGGCGGCTACTTCCGAAAGCTTCATGGTCAAGTTAACCGCCATGCTCATGTTGGGCGAACGGAGGATCGGGATGGTCTCTGCCGCGGCCCTCAACCGGGAATCCTGCTGCTCGCTTAAGCCCGTGGTGGCGCACACCAGCGGGACTTTGGCCTCGAGGCACATCTGGAGAACGGAATCGGTGGCTTCGGGGAGCGAGAAGTCGATCAGGGCGTCGGCTTCGGTTGCCAGACGCGGTGAAAGCTCGACACCGGCCGGCCGCGCCCCGGCGAGCAACCCGGCGTCGCTGCCCAGCTCCGGATGATTCGGCACGTCGATGGCAGACACAAGCTGCAAGTCCGGATCGGCGATCGTCAGCGCCACCAGTCGGCGCCCCATGCGCCCGGCGGCTCCATGAATGGCTACACGAAGTGCGGTCATCTCGTCTCCTGCGGGGATTAGCGAATCGACAGGGCCATCGGTCAACCCGCCATTGTCGCCGAGACGCCCGTTTTCGTGCAACTCCCCATTGAGGACGATTTTCCGGATGCGTTCAGAGGGTTAACAAGCTCGGCGCGGCCGTCAACGCCGTCCGGGGCCGCCGGGGCCCGGGCCTTGCCCCGGCGGTCTCTGCTGCTGCGGTTTGGCATTCTCGCCCGTCTTGCCGGCCGATCGCTGCTGGAGAACCTTCATGAGCGTCTTCTGAAGCTCCGTTGCGCTGACGCCTTCGCCCAGCGAAACCACTTCGACCGTTTCGGTCGTGGGCTCGGCCGCCTGGTCCAAATCCTCGATGACCTTGAGTACGTCGGTGATGAAGAAGGCCGGAGCGGAGACGATGAGCGTGTTGGAGAGATCGTCGACGCCCAGCGAGAGCAGCCCTTTGAATGACGGCGTCTTGCGCTCCTCCGAATCGCCTGAACCGCCGCTGTCGTAGTCGAAAACGTAGGTGAAATTTCGCTCCGGCATCTGCTTCTGTTGCCCGCTGGCCAGGGCCTTGTCATTGGCGCTGAGCAGATCGCGGTAGACCTCCTTGACCGTTTCGGCAATCACCGAGGCCTTTGAGAACTTGACCTTGACGATCTCTGTCTTGCGGACCGATTGGGAGTCGGGAGGGGCAGGCTGGTCGTAGAACTCGATCAACTCGCCGATGATCTTCAGTTGTTCCGGATCCGCATTCTGGACGAGGATGGAATTGGAGTCGAAGTCCGAGATGAACTTCAGCGGCCGCCGTTGCGATAGACGGAACTTCTGGCCTTTCTCCTTGGTGCTGTCACTCCCGTAGTAGTCGTAGAAGTAGTAGGTTCGGCCGCGACCGGAGGGCTCCTCCTTCTTGTCTTCGAAGACATCCTCCAAGTTGTAAACGACGGACGAGGCGTAGGCGTATTTCAGCCGGAAAAGATGATAGTCGGGCCGCTCGGGCGCCAGGTTCGTCAGGAGTTCCTCCAGGCGATCCAACGCCTGCGTGTCGTCCGACGAAATCAGCAGCCGGCCGTCGGGACGCACGCTGATGCTCACCGGGGCCTTGCCCGGGGCGGAGACGCTAGTTGCCGTGCCGGCATCGCTCCCCCCATTCGATCCGCCGGCAGCCTGCTCTTCGGCCGCAGCAGGCTCGCCGGACACGGAGGTGGAACCGTCCGTCGGCGACGGCTCACCCGCAGCCGCAGAGGCCGATTCGGCGGAGCCCTTCATAGAGGGGGAATCGCCGGTCGTCTCGTGTTGGGCGAAGCGGATCGTGGGGTTGGTCGGCGACGCTGCCGCCGTGCTCGGGCGCGGCGGCTTCGATTGTTCCGGTTCCCCCGTCTTCTCCTCTTCCTCATCGGGTTTCTCTGGGAGCAGCAACGGGTTGGGCGCCATCGAAGGCCAGGCCTTCTCGATCTGCCGCAACAACTCTTCGAGTTCGGGCCCCGGCAGGGTGTCGATAATGCGGACTTTCGACAAGTCGGCCTCGTCCGCCGGAATCTCGCCGAGTTTCACCAGGAGGTTCATGACCTCCTTCATCTCGGTCTCATTGGCCAGAAGGAGAAGGCGGTTGCTTTCGACGTCGGCCTCGATCTTGAACCCGCTCTTGTCTTCGTCCTCGTTGCTCCGGCCTCGGGAGTAATAGTCCCAGTAATAGCGGCTGGAACTCTGCTGCTCCTTCTCTCCGGCGTCCATCATGAACTCGATGGTGCCTGCCACGTAATCGGCCTGAAGCCGGCGGAGCTGGACGACCTCGAACTTACGGCCGCTGGAGTCGAGCCGGTCGATCAACTGCTGGATCTTCTCGTGGTCCGGGCCGGTGGCATAGGCCACGATCGATTTGCTCTCCTTGTCGGCCTTCAGGCTGGCATGGACGCCAAGCGCGTCCATATCTTCCAGCGTGGACACGAGCGGCTCGGGGTCGAGCGTGTTCAGCCGATAGACGCGCACCTCGAACACGCCACTGTCCGATTCGGGAATCGCCCGAAGCTGTTCGAGCAGATCTTCAACCTTTCTCAACTCGAACTCGTTGCACCACAAGACCAGGGCGTTGTTCTTCACATCGGCGTTGACGCGGAATTTGTCTTCGTGTCCCGACGGCTGGGAACTCCGGGACCGGGAGAAGGAACGCCCGAACGGATCGAAGGGGTTGAATTCCCGGTTGCTGCTGCTGCTGCGTGCGTCCTGGCCGGCTTCTTCTGCCCCTCCCATAAGGAAGTCAATCTGCTTGACCACCATCTCCGCGCGAAGATCGTCCAACGGCAGGATGACCGATTGTCGCCCGCCCCGATCCAGTCGGTCGACGAGGGTACGAATCGTCACATGATCGACCAGAGTCGCCGAGGCGATGATGGCGTTGTTCTCCTTGTCCACCTCGAGATGAGAGGTGTAGTCAAGCGATCCCATGTCCTGAATCATCTTGACCACAGCTTCGGGGGCGGCATTTTCCAGCCGGTAGACCTGGATCCGGTTGATGTTCTCAACGATCGACTCGTCGGGTATGGTGGAAACGTCGAGAATCTCGATGGCCTGGGCGATCACCGCCATCTTGTCCGGCGGCGCGTTCACAACGACGCTGTTTTTTCGTTCGTTCGAGAGCAGGTAAACCTCGGCCTTGGGTTTTGGAGACGGGCCTCCTTTCCCGGCGTTCTTGGCCATTTCCGCCTGCATCTGGGCCTGGCGTTTCATCTCCTCCATCTGCTGGGGGTTCATGGGCATACTCGGCCCACCTTTCTTGGATTCGATCCCCAGCAGCGTGTTTAGATGTTCCACCACCTCCTTGGCCGAAGTGTGTTTGAGGGGGAACTCGCGGACCAGCCGCTCCTGACCCGAGTCCGACTGCTCCTGCTTGAGCACCTCGTAAACCTGCTGCAGATTGACGACGGCATCCATCGCCTCGAGCCGGTTAGTCGCCTCCAGGGCGGTGAGCTTGCCGTTGGGGCTGATCATCGGCTTGAGTTCCTCGGCCGCGTCGGAAGCCAGGAGCCAATCGAGCGGAAACGAGACCTTCACGAACTGATAGGGCTGTTGATCGGCCAGTTGCTTCGGTTCCACCCGCGGCACCATGCCGGGGTTGATCGAGTCGATCTTGAAGACCGAGATGACGTCGTCCTGAATCAGCATCGTGTAACCGCGAGCCAGCAGATGCCGGTTGATCAGATCGCGGGCCTCGGCGACGTCGAACTTCTTCTGCGTGATCAGATTGAGGTAGCCTTCCGGCAATTCCTGCCAGTCGAGGCTCATGCCAGAGATGTCGGCGATCCATTCCGTGACGCTGGGCCAGGAATGACCTTTGAAGTTGAAGCTTACCTTCCCGTCTGCGTCGGGGCGGATTCTGAGCACTTCCGGGTCGGGCGGCTCCGGGGGCTCCGTGGGACGTTTCGTCGCCCCCGTGCCCTTGTCGTCTCCCTCTTTTTTCTCGTCCTTTTTCTGCGACTTGTCAGAATCCGGTTTTTTCTCGCCCTCGCCCTTCTTGTCTTCTTCCGGTTTGGGGGGACCACCAGGAGCGGGCACGATACCAGGAGGGGGCCCTCCCGGAGTCCCTGGCGGGCCGCCACCTGGCATCATCCTCACCGCCCCAGGTGGCATGGGCTGCGGGACCCCGTCCTTCATGATTACCGGGCCGTTGGGACCAACCTCAACCGTAACCGTCGCTGGAGCCGCTTGCTGCGCATACTGTCCGTAGAGTTCACCGCTCAGCAACCCGATCAGAACTGCGCCGGCTACCACCACCGTCCGTTGTTGTCCAAAGAACATCACAAAACCCCCAACAATACTGCCTTTCTGCCTGTTTCCGCCATTGCCGTGACCGACCATTACCCCAGAGAATCGGACGAGCGGGCAATCTCGCAATCTGCTACACCCGCACGGCATGCACACGCAGCCATACCCCATTACTGCGTCACGGCCTATTATCCCACCTGACCAGGGTGAGCACAATCGTTTTCAAACACTTTCGTGCCCGCCGAAACCGTCTCCAGGACGATTCATACGCGATGGTGTGTCGCAGTCTTCCAAACAGCATCTCCGAACCGGGGGTGCTTTTGGCGATCCCCCCGGTAGAATTACAGAAATGCATGAGGGAGCCCACGCACCCGAATGACGACCGGGCAGTGCACTCCCCAGAAGATACGTACGGGGGCCTCCAGCGGGTCCCGTTTTTCTTAGGACCGTCAAAAACATGCCTCGTAATGCGTTAGTGGAGAAGGGTTTGTGCTCATGACCAACGTGTCCATGCCGGAGCATCCAATCACGACAACAGCGTCTTCTGACGCTTTGGATCGGCTCGCCAAGCAGCAGATCGTGGTGCTCGACGGTGCCATGGGGACCATGATTCAGCGGCTGGGATTGAAGGAACACGATTTCCGCGGCGAGGTCTTCAAATCGCACGAGTCCCCACTGGAGGGCTGCAACGATCTGCTCGCGTGGACCCGCCCCGAAGCCATCCGGCGAATTCATCAGGCGTTCCTGGAAGCGGGCGCGCACGTGGTTTCCACGAACACGTTCAACGCCAACCGCATCTCGCTGGCCGACTACGATCTGCAGAATTACGTGCGTGAAATCAATCTGGCCGCGGTGAAGTGCGCTCGCGAGGCAATCTGCGCCCTGAATTCCAGCGAACGGCCCCGTTTCGTGGCCGGTTCAATCGGTCCCACCAACCGCACGGCCTCCTTGTCGCCCGACGTGAACGACCCCGGCTACCGGGCCGTGACTTTCGACGGTCTCGTGGAAGCCTACGCCGAGCAGGTCGACGCTCTTCTGGAGGGGGGCGTTGACCTGCTTCTGCCCGAAACGACCTTTGACACGCTCAACCTGAAGGCCTGCCTGTTCGCGGTCGAACAATGCTTCGAGCACCGCGGCGTCCGCGTGCCGGTGATCGCCTCGGTGACGATCACCGACCTGAGCGGACGCACACTGTCGGGCCAGACCCTTTCGGCCTTCTGCACCTCGATCCGCCATGCCGATCTATTCGGGGTGTCGATCAACTGTGCCCTTGGCCCGGAGTTGATGCGTCCCCACGTGGAGGAACTGGCGGCGATCTGCCCCGCCCGAACCGGCTGCTACCCCAACGCGGGCCTCCCCAACGAATTCGGCGGGTACGACGAGACTCCCGGGCAGATGGCGGCCGTCCTGGGGGAATTCGCGGCCAGCGGATGGCTCAACTTCGTGGGCGGTTGTTGCGGAACGACCCCCGACCACATCCGGGCCATTGCCGAGGCCGTCTCGAACCATCCCCCGCGCGAGATTCCGCGGTTGGAGCCCTACGCTCATTATAGCGGGTTGGAGCCGCTCATCCTCACGCCCGACGGCAACTTCACCATGATCGGCGAGCGGACCAACGTCTCGGGATCGCGGATGTTCGCCCGCCTCATTCGCGAAGAGAAGTTTGAAGAGGCCGTCGCTGTCGCCCGGCAGCAGGTCGAAGGAGGAGCGAACATCATCGACGTCAACATGGACGACGGCCTGCTGGACGGGGAGGCCGTGATGCCCCGGTTCCTCAACCTGGTGGCCGCCGAGCCCGATATCGCCCGGGTGCCGATCATGATCGACAGCTCCAAGTGGTCGGTGCTGGAAGCCGGCCTCAAGTGCGTTCAGGGCAAATCGATCGTCAACTCGATCAGCCTCAAAGAAGGCGAGGAGGAGTTTCTGCGCCACGCCCGGCTTGTGCGCCGCTACGGCGCCGCTTGCGTCGTGATGATGTTCGACGAGGAGGGGCAGGCCGTTACCGTGGAACACAAGGTGAGAATCGCCCGGCGGGCCTATCATCTGCTCACCGAGAAAGTCGGCATGAAGCCCGAAGACATCATCTTCGATCCGAACATTCTCTCGGTAGCTACGGGAATCGACGAGCACAACGAATATGCCCTGAACTTCATCGAGGCCACCCGGCAGATCAAACAGTTGTTTCCCGAGGTACGAGTCTCGGGCGGCGTGAGCAACGTCTCCTTCGCCTTTCGCGGCAACGAGCCCGTCCGCCGAGCCATCCACGCGGCCTTTCTCTACCATGCGATTCAGGCCGGGCTCGACATGGCGATCGTCAATGCCGGCCAACTCGACGTTTATGAGGAAATCGAGCCGGAGCTGCGTGAGCGGGTCGAAGACGTCCTGCTCAATCGCCGTCCCGACGCCACGGAGCGGCTCGTCGAACTGGCCGAGCAAGTCAAGGCCGGCGACACGGCCAAGGAGGCCGAGCAGGAGGCCTGGCGAGAAGGCTCGCTCGAAGAGCGGCTCAGCCACGCCCTGGTGAAAGGCATCGTCGACCACATCGACGCCGACGCCGAGGAAGCCCGCCGGCAGTATCCCTCGTGTCTTTCGATTATCGAGGGGCCGCTGATGGACGGCATGCGGATCGTGGGCGACCTGTTCGGCCAGGGGAAGATGTTCCTGCCCCAGGTAGTCAAGAGCGCCCGGGTGATGAAGAAGGCCGTCGCCTACCTCATGCCGTTCATGGAAGAAGAGAAGAAGGCGGGGGGAAACACCGCCAGCACCCGCGGCACGATCGTGATGGCGACCGTGAAAGGCGACGTCCACGACATCGGCAAGAACATCGTCGGCGTCGTGCTCGGTTGCAACAACTACGAAATCGTCGATCTGGGCGTGATGGTTCCCTGTGACAGGATTCTCGACACGGCCGTCGAGAAGGGGGCCGACATGATCGGACTGAGCGGGCTGATCACGCCAAGCTTGGAGGAGATGGCCCATGTCGCCCGGGAGATGGAGCGGCGCGGCATGACGATGCCCCTGCTGATCGGCGGGGCCACCACCAGCGCGAAGCACACGGCCGTCAAGATTGCCCCCGCCTACGGCCACACGGTGGTCCACGTGCCCGACGCCTCCAAGAGCGTAGGCGTCGTCGAGCGGCTCGTCGATGCGGCACGCCGTGCCGACTTCGACCGGGAGAACCGTCAGGTCCAGCGGCAACTGGTCGAGTCGTTCGAGCAGCGGCAGCAGCGAAACCTGATTCCCTACGCCGAAGCGTTGGCCCGGCGATTTCCGACCGATTGGGCTTCTGTCCGGATCGACACGCCGGCCTTTACCGGCACGCGGATTCTCCGTGATTTCCCCTTGGAAGAGTTGATTCCCTTCATCGACTGGTCGCCGTTCTTCTCGGCCTGGGAGCTGCGCGGCAAGTTTCCCAAGATCTTCGACGATCCGAAGATGGGGACCGAAGCGAAGAAGCTCTACGACGATGCCCAGCGGCTGTTGCGACGGATCGCCGCCGAAAAGCTGCTCTCGGCCAACGGAGTCTACGGCTTCTGGCCGGCCGCTTCGATCGAAGACGACATCGTCGTGTATGCCGACACAGACCGGCACGAGGAGCTTGCCCGGTTTCACGCCTTGCGGCAACAGTGGGAGCGCAAGGGGCAGGACCACTTCCGTTCGCTGGCCGACTACATCGCCCCGCTCGATTCGGGACGTATCGACTACCTGGGCGCGTTCGCCGTGACGGCCGGAATCGGTGCCCGGGAACTGGCGGCCGCGTTTGAGGCCGACCACGACGACTACAATGCCATCATGACCAAGGCCCTGGCCGATCGCCTGGCGGAAGCCTTCGCCGAGCGGCTCCACAAGACGGCCCGCGACGACTGGGGCTACGGCCGGGAAGAGCAACTCACCGGCGACGATCTGATTCGCGAGAAGTACCGCGGCATCCGCCCGGCCCCGGGCTATCCCGCCCAGCCTGACCACACGGAGAAGCGAATCCTCTTCGATCTCCTCGACGCGACGAAGAGCACCGGTATCCGGTTGACGGAGACCCTGGCCATGGACCCGGCTGCGTCGGTCTGCGGGCTCTACTTCGCCCACCCCGAGGCCCGATATTTTTCCGTAGACCGGATCACCCGCGACCAGGTGGAAGACTACGCCCGGCGCAAGGGCATGAAGCCCCGCGAGGCGGAGCGGCATTTGGCGTCGCATCTGGGGTACGATGCGGAGTGAGGGCCGGCAGGCAATAACCGATCCGAGGCAGCGTGACAGACCGGCAAACAGCGGGTAGAATTCGACTTGCGGTGATTTGGCCTGCAACGCCACCTTCTTACGGGAGGCCCTTCCAGTGAAGTTCATTGTTACTATTGATCGAGATGAGGATGGGACGTGGGTGGTCGAGTGCCCGTCGATTCCAGGCTGCGTTAGTCAGGGGGCCACCAAGGACGAGGCTCTGGAGAATGTCAAGGATGCCATTGCCGCATGCCTGGCAGTCCGTTCGGAACGCGGGATGCCCTTGACGATCGAAACGCACCAGGTGGAGGTGCTGGCCTGATGCCCCGGTTGCCACGATTGAGCGGTCGGGAAGTGGTCCGAGTGTTTGAGTCACTGGGCTGGGAAAAGGCTCGCCAGAGCGGCAGCCACATCATCCTGGTTCGGGAGGGCCACCAGGCAACGCTCTCGGTTCCTGACCACAAGGAGGTTGCCTCGGGTACGCTGCGGAGCCTGATTCGTTCGGCCGGACTGACTGTTGAGGGGTTCGCGAAAGCCGCTCAATGAGTCGCTTCCTCCGTGAGAGATACAACGTCGCAGAGCAAATGGACAGACAGCATATCATCGACGAAATCCGGCGAACGGCAGCGGCAAACGATGGTATAGCACTCGGCTGGCGGCGTTTCACGGAGGAGACGGGAATCAGCTACTAATGACTGGTATGGCCAGTTTTGAACGCGTTGGAGTGATGCGGTTCAGGAAGCTGGATGCACGCCGAATCGCATGTCCGTGGCCTATGATGGCGAACTTCTTCTTCAGCAACTCGTCTTGCTTACGCGCCAACTCGGTCGTGTTCCGGTCGAAGGCGACATACTGCTTGCTCGAAAGCAGAATTCAGATTTTCTATTTGCTGAAGCACGGCTCGCGACGCGAGTACAAGATCGGCCGGACGAACAATCCACTACGGCGCGAAGGTGAGATCGGAATTCAACTTCCGGAAAAGCTGCAACCGCTTCATTACATCAAGACCGATGATCCGGTCGGCGTTGAGGCCTATTGGCACATGCGGTTCGCCAGCAAACGCAAGGAGGGGGAATGGTTCGCACTCTCAGCGCAAGATGTCCGCGCGTTCAATAGATGGAAGCGAATCTACTGAGGTTGGCTGCGTCGAACGAGATGATACTCCTGACCACCATTGCTTCAGTTGGTTGCGCGGTCTCAGTTCACGTAGCAGGAGTAGCTCGGTCCGTCTAATTCTTCGACTGGTGGGAGGGAGGCTTCTTGATGTGAGGGCAGCCTCCTTCGCACGCCCGAAGATGGGATACCTGTGTCTGCAGCACACCTGTTTGGCTTGTCTGTGCGAGATCGTAGGTTGAGCGGCGCAGACATATGGTTCTTGATGACGTGCGGCGTCCAGTCGCGTGCGCGGCGATGGGAGGCCGGAGGATGTCCAGGAGCAAGCAGTCATGTCAACCATGGAAGAACGCTTATCCGCTCTTGAAGCCGAACTCCAGGCTGTGAAACGTCAACTGGAGAGGCTGGCCAAGCCGCGTACTTGGCTGGATCAAGTCGCGGGGTCTATGGCCCCATGGCCTGAGTTTCAAGAGGTATTGCGACTGGGCCGTGAATTCCGGCAGGCAGAGAACAATACCTCCGGTAAGGCCGCAGAAGGAGCCTGAATTGAATGTGGTCTTTCCGGATACCGAACACGGTCGACTTCGAGCGAATTCCCGGCCTGCGGGTTGAAGATTGGACATTGCCACATCGCGCGAGGTGAGAGTCCATTCCATGCGAGACGACGTCAACGCAGCAGCCCTCCTCCAGCATCTGAACAAATCTCAATCCCGCCGCCAACGCTTTGCGATGGACTCCAGCGGGTGAGCCGCTGTACCGCGCCGCAGCATCGGGAATACGGTGCTTCTGGCCCGACAGCGGGGGTGTTGTTGGAGCCTTCCGGGCGGGAGAGTATGATAGGGGTTTTGGCCACCCGTTGTTCGGCGGTGTTCTCTCGTTCGCGTGCCCGACTTGGTGAGGAATCCGATGTTTCGATATGCCTTGGCGTTGGTCGCTGTTGCAGCAGTTGCTGCGGGATGTCAGCGGAATGGACAACCATCTGGGCACGATCACGACCACGAGAGTCAGTTCTCCGCGACGGCCGATGCAGACAACGTTCGTCTGAGCGACGCTCAGAGCGAATTTGCGGAACTGGAGACCGCGGAAGCGAGCCGCCGGGAGTGCAAGTCGCTCTTGAAGGCCATGGGAAAGGTATTGGCCCCTAAATGCCGGACGGCGATTGTCAGCCACGCCTTTTCGGGACGTGTGGGCAAGGTGCACGTAGCGGTGGGCGACTGGGTTGAGGCGGGCCAGCCACTCGTCACGCTGGAGAGTCACGAAGTTGGTGAAGCCAAGAGCGAATTCTACAAAGCGCTGGCCGATCTGGAACTTGCCCGCCTGAACCTCGGTCGCGAACAGCATTTGATGGAGCAGGAAATCGGACTACAGAAGAACTTTGTGGCAGCCGAGGCCGCCTTCAAGATCGCTCAGTCGAACACGGAAGCGGCAGAAAAAACGCTTCACGTCCTGGGGTTCAACGAAGACCAGGTCGAGGAAATCGCTAAGACCCATCAGATCAGCCCTCAGATTACTCTCTTCGCCCCAATCACTGGCAGGATTGTGAACAACGAGGCCGTTTTGGGAGCATTCGTGGATGCATCCACCGAGATTCTCAAGATCATCGATACAACGGTCCTTTGCGTGGATGCCGAGATCTACGAAAAGGATATTGCCAAGGTCAAGATCGGCCAGAAAGTGGAAATCACGGTTCCGGCCTATCCGGAGAAGGTATTTCCCGGCGAAGTGAGTTACATCGGCACACTGGTGGACGACGAGACTCGTACCATCACGGTCCGGGCTGAAGTTGCCAATGCTGACAGCGTCCTGAAACCGGGGATGTTCGCCGACATCAGCGTCCTTCTCAATGGAGAGTGCACAACGCTCGTGGTTCCCGACGAGGCGATCCTGCAGGACGGAATCTCGACAATCGTCTTTGTTCAAACGGGCGACGGATTCGAGCGGCGCGAGGTGAAATCGGGTGCAATCGACGGACCTAATCGGCAGATTCTCGAAGGGCTGGACGTGGGAGAGAAGGTCGCCACCGTGGGTAATTACCAACTTCGGTCGGTCTTGCTCAGCGAGGCACTTCAAGCGGGTCACACGCACTGAACGCTGTGTGCTGATGGCCACTGCCGGCGAAATGCAGCGCCGCCCCCAGAGGAGACACCATTGTGATTCGAGCGATCATTGACCTTGCCTTGCGTAACCGTTTGCTCGTTCTTCTGTTGACCATCCTGGTTTCCATCGGCGGGATGGTCGTCTACCAGCAGATGCCCAAGGACGTGTATCCCGACCTGAACGCTCCCCTGGTCAACATCATTACGTCGTACCACGGAATGGCGGCGGAAGACGTGGAACGCCTCGTCACCTATCCGCTCGAAAGCCTGATGAACGGCAGTCCGGGCGTCACGCGCGTCCGCTCCGAGTCGACGACGGGCGAGTCGGTCGTCACCGTCGAGTTTGATTGGGGGGTCGACGTCTACCAGGCCCGGCAGATCGTGGCCGGCAAGCTCGAAATCCTGGCCGAGCAGCTCCCGGCAGGGGCGGACCGGCCGAGCATGGGGCCGGTTTCGTCGCGCATGGGTGAGATCTTCGAATTTGCCGTAGTGGGCGATGAGGTGGACCCGATGGAACTCCGCGGCGTCGCCGATTGGACGATTCACTACCGGCTGCTGGGAGTGGAAGGGATCTCCTTTGTTGTCAATCTCGGCGGCTTCGCCCGGCAGTATCAGGTCTTCCTCAAGCCCGACATGCTCCATCACTACGGGATCACAGTGGCCGAAGTCCGCGAGGCCATCGAAGACAGCAATCGCAGCTTCTCCGGCGGCATTGTTACCAAAAAGTCTCAGGAATTCCTCATCAAGGGCCTGGGCCGGATCGAATCGATTGAGCATATCAAGAACACGGTGATTACCACGCACAGCGATATCCCCGTCCGAGTGGAAGACGTGGCGGACGTGCGCGTGGGGCACAAGTTCCCCCGAGGCAATGCCGGCTACAACGGCCGGGAAGCCGTCTCCGTGGTGGTGCAGAAGCAATACGGCGCCGACACGCTGCGCGTCATTAATAACGTCAAGGCCTTCCTCAGCAACATTAAACGCGACTTGCCCTACGGAGTGAGCATCGCACCGTACTACGACCAATCCGAGTTGATTCACAGCACGTTGCGCCATGTGGAAATATCCATGCTCGAAGGAGGAGCCCTCGTTCTCATCGTGATTCTCCTATTCCTGGGCAACATCCGAGCGTCACTGATTGCCGCTCTGACCACTCCCATTTCCGTCCTCTTCGCCCTGATTCTCATGAAGCTGGGCGGCGTGTCGCTGACGATCATGGCCCTGGGCGGTCTGGCGATCGGCATCGGCAAGATGGCCAGCGGTTCGGTGATCATGGTCGAGAATATCTACAAGTCGTTCGAAGGCGGAGGCGAGAAAACTCCGCTCGAGGCGGCGGGCCACGGCGCCAAGGAGGTTGGCACCTATTTGTTCTCCGCCAACCTGATCATCGTGCTCGTGTTCCTGCCACTGTTGGCCCTGGAGGGAATCGCCGGTCGGATGTTTCGGCCCACAGCCTTTGCTCTTGTGGCAGCTCTGTTGGGCTCGCTCGTCATGAACGTCACGCTCCAGCCGGTTCTCATGTCGTATTGCATGGGCAAGCGGGATCTGGCAAAGAAGGAGCAGTTCTTCGTCCGCCTGGCGACCCGCGCTTACGTCGGTGTGCTGGAGGCGTCATTCCACATGAAAGCGCTGGTGATTCTGGCATGTATCGCCGTACTGGTGGTCGGTTTCCTGGCCTACCAGGAATTGGGAAGCGAGTTCGTGCCCTTCCTTGATGAAGGTGCGATTGTTGCTTCCACCGTCATGCTGCCGGAAACGTCGCTGGAAGAATCGGTACGAATCGGCAAGAAAATCGAAGAGATCTTTCTCTCCTTCCCGGAGGTTGTTTGCGTCTGCCGGCAGACGGGCATGGGCGAGGAAACGGAACATGTCCATCCGGCCAACCACTCCCATTTCATCATGAAATTGAAGCCCCGGGAGGAGCGAACGCGGGGATTCGTGGAGTTGACCGAAGCCATGCGCCGAGAACTCGATGAGAAGGTTGCCGGGGTTGTCTACATGTTCGAACAACCCATTGCCAACAAGCTCTCGGAAATGCTCACCGGCGTTGAAGGTCAGATCTCGCTGAAGCTCTTCGGTCCGGACCTGGATATCCTCAACGCGAAGATCGGTGAGATCCACCACGTCATGGAGGAGATTCCTGGAGTTGCCGACCTGCAAGTCGAGCAGACCGCCGGGATTCCGTTGATCCTCATCGACCTGAATCGCTCATCGTTGGCACGTCACGGGATCCATGTGGGCGACGTGGCCGACCTGATCGAAACGGCGCTGAACGGCGCCGAGGCCACCGACGTGCGGGAGGGCGAGCGACTCACGTCGGTCCTGGTGCGGCTGCCGGAAAAGTACCGGCTCAGCGTGGACGAAATCTCCAATCTGCTAGTCGACACGCCCGTTGGCAGGCAGATTCCGCTTGCGGAGCTTGCCGACATCAAGCAGGGTGAGGGGCCGCAGACCATTTTCCGCGAGAGCTTGACGCGGCGGAAGATCATTCTCTGCAACGTGATCGGGCGCGACGTGGGGAGTTTCGTCGACGAGGCGACCAAGCGGATCTCGCAGAGCGTCGATTTACCGAAAGGGTATCACTTTGCCTTTGGAGGCCAGTTCGAGAGCCAGCAGAAGACGATGCGGCAACTGATGTGGATGATGTTGATTGTGGGCCTCAGCGTGCTGGTCGTGCTTTTTGCCTCTTTGGGCTCTCTCCGGCAGTCGTTCCTGCTATTGCTCAACGTGCCGATCACCCTGGCCGGCGGCATCGTCGCCCTCTACCTGACGGGCCAGACCCTGAACGTCTCCTCGATCATCGGCTTCATCGCCCTGTTCGGAATTGCCCTCCAGAACGGGGTCGTCCTGGTGGGCAAGATCAACGATCTCCGCAAGCAGGGCCTGGGTCTCCACGAGGCCGTGATTCAGGGCGCCGCCAATCGGTTCCGGCCGATCCTGATGACCGAACTGATTCTGATTCTGGGGGTGCTGCCGCTTGCCCTGGGAACGTCTTCCGGCTCCGAACTTCACCGCCCGTTGGCCGTCGTCTACATCGGCGGGTTCGTCGTGGCCATCTTCTTCGAGCAGATCGTTTTGCCCATCCTCTACGAGATGTTCACGCGAATGGCCCCGGAGAGGACCTGACGATTCACTCGACGGCTTCCAGGCCGCCGGTAAGCATCAGTCCGTCCAACTCCACCGATCGTTCCCACAACTCGCGCAGGGCGTCCAAGTATTCCAGATTCGCGGCGAAGTAGGTTCGCTGGGCCGTGAGCAGGCTGAGATAGTCGAATTCGCCTTCGCGGTATCCGGCCCGAACCAACTCGAGCGATTCCTTGGCGCTTGCGAGAACCTGGGTGCGAAACAGTTCGACTTGCCGATTGGAATTGGAATAGCTCTCGAAGGCCTCGGCGAATCGGTTGAACAGGTCAAGTTCAACCCGTTCGACCTCGCGCGTTGCAGCAACGAGCTTTGCCTGTGCCGAGATGATGTTGCCCTGGTTCCGATCGAAGATCCTCAAGGGCACCGCCACCCCCACGTCGGCGAGTGTTTGTTGAGCGGCCTCGTCGAATTTGACCCCGGCTTCGACGGCGAAGTTCGAGCAGCGTTCCGCGCATTGCAGGGCAACCTCGCAACGTGCCTGTTGCACGGCCGCGTGGGCCCGGGCGAGTTCGGGACTGCCGGATAACAGACGCGCCAATCCGTCGTCCCAGGTGATCGCGGGCAGATCCTGAAGGACGTCGCCGACCAGCGCGGCCGGCGGCATCTCGGGCCGTCCCACCATGGCCGCAAGCTGATACCAGGCAATGCGATGGCGGTTGCGGGCCATAAACAAGCCCACCTCGGCCCGCTCGGCCTCGATGCTGGCTTGAAGCACGTCGGCCTTGCTCACCTCCTGGGCCGCTCGAAGACGCGTAGTGATCTCCTCGGCCTCGTTGCCGACGCGTACCAGATCTTGATTGACGTCGACCATCATTTGGGCCAGGAGAACCTCGTAGAATCCGGCTCGAACGGAGTTCATCACTCGCCAGCGCTGCGCCTCCAGGGCGTGGCGAGCCGCGGTCGCGCCGTGCCCCGCCGCCGAAGCCGCCAGACGGAGCTTACCGGCCGTCACGATTTCCTGGGCGACAAAGCCTCCCTGCTGCCCGGAAGTTGCTTCCATACCGACGTCCGCACCGGCATACCCCACCTCGGGATTCGGATAAAGCCCCGCCTGAATCTGTTGGCCTTGGGCGTCACGAACCGCCATCTGCGCTTGGATCAGCGTCGGATTATTCTGCTGGGCAATCTGCCGGATATCTTCGAGCGTCAGCGACCTGATCTCAACGATTTGACTTTGGCTTGGGGCACCGGGCGTCGTGGAGCCGAGCGGTTCGGCCTGTCCCCAAGGATCGGGCGCAGACACGGGCGGAAGCGGTACGGGCAATGCGTTGTTTGCGGGGAGCGGTGCAAGTTGTGGGCGGGGAGCTTGCGGCAAGCCCGTCTGAGCGACTCCGCTCGTCGCTCCGGCCAGAACCAGGAGCGCGGGGCCGATAATCCGGAATGTTGCCATTGCTCGTATCATTCGGGTGAATCCTCGTATGCACACACCGGGATATATAGGGTGAGTACTCGTTGTATCGGACGATCCGCTCCGGCACGAAAAATCGGTTGCGACGGGAACGACCGGTTCGCGCAATTTTTTCACATTCGCCGCCGCTTGAATCCTCACAAACGTCACCAAGCGAAGCCGGCCTCCGGCGGAAAAGCTTCAACCGCGTTGCTCCCTACAATCGGATCATTCTGCAATGCCGGCAGAACCGGCGTAGCACGGCAACCCGCTTCCCCAATTGACAACCCGAGTGACACGGATAGGATGGGATCTTGCGGCAACATCCAACGAATCTCCCGCCACGGACGCCAGGACCCTCACTTTCGAGGGTCCCGACTGCTGATACGGAGCCCCCCGAATGACCCAGATCGAACAGGCGCGAGCCGGAAGCCTCACTCCCCAGATGGAGCAGGTGGCCCAAGACGAACGGCTTGACCCCGATCTGGTTCGCGACGAGGTTGCCCGGGGACGGATGGTCATCCCGGCCAATCGCGTTCATGTGGCCAAGGGGCTCCATCCCATGGCGATCGGTGTGGCTGCCCGGACCAAGATCAACGCCAATCTCGGCAACTCGCCTCTTTCCAGCGATGCGTCCTGCGAACTGGCCAAAGTGAAGTGTGCCCTCCGCTACGGCGCCGACACGGTCATGGACCTCTCCACGGGAGACCAGATCGACGAGATTCGCCAGCGGATTATCGACGCCGTCGAAGTGCCGGTCGGCACGGTGCCGCTCTATCAGATGTGCGAGCAACTCGACGACATCGTCGACATGAAGCCCCAGGACTTCCTCGACATCGTCGAGCATCAGGCCCGGCAGGGCGTCGATTACATGACCATTCACTGCGCCCTGCTGCGCGAGCACCTGCCGCTTACCGAGAAACGCCTGACGGGGATCGTCAGCCGCGGCGGTTCGTTAACCGCCAAATGGATGGCGGCGCATGGGGAAGAAAACCCCTTCTACACCCATTTCGATCAGCTCTGCGAGATCATGCGCGACTACGACGTGACCTGGAGCCTCGGCGACGGGTTGCGACCCGGCTCCGTCCACGACGCCAGCGACGAGGCCCAGTTTGCCGAACTCAAGGTGATGGGTGATCTCGCCCTGCGTGCCTGGGAACTGGGATGCCAGGTGATGATCGAGGGGCCCGGGCATATTCCCATGGACCAGATCGAAATGAACGTCCGCCGCCAGATGGAGTGGTGCCACGAGGCACCGTTCTACGTGCTCGGCCCGATCGTCACCGACGTCGCCCCCGGTTACGATCACATCACCAGCGCCATCGGCGGCGCCATGGCGGCCTGGTACGGGGCGGCCATGCTGTGCTACGTCACGCCCAAGGAGCATCTGGGGCTGCCCAACATGGAGGACGTGCACCAGGGCGTGATCGCCTATAAAATCGCGGCCCATGCGGCCGACGTGGCCCGGCGGCGCCCAGGGGCCCAGGACCGCGACAATGCCCTCTCGAAGGCCCGCTTCGAGTTCGATTGGGACGAACAGTTCCGGCTCTCCCTCGACCCCGAAACCGCACGCCGCATGCACGAAGAATCGCTCACGGAACCGGCCGACGGCGAGCACCGCTATTGCAGCATGTGCGGGCCCAAATTCTGCTCGATGAGAACGACGGGAGAACTCCGCCGCATGAAGCAGGAAGAGCCGGCCGGTTGACGGCAGCCAGTCCGCCAGAGCACAATAGGGCTGTTGGAGTCCAGGCTTCAGCCTGCCGTCGCTTATTCGATGAATGTCACTCCAGAGTTCCCTCCCGCCCTGTTTCCCACCACCAAAGGAGCTGCCATGTTCCGCACTCTGTTATCCGCCGCCTTTCTGCTCACTGCCTGCTATGCAACTGCCGCCGAGCAGAAACCCGAAACCGCCGAACTCTCCGGCCAGGCCTCGAACGAAGCGGCCTACGGATTCGTTTCGTTGTTCGACGGCAAGACCCTGGCGGGCTGGCAGGGCGACACGAAGGGGTACGTGGTCGAGAACGGCAACCTGGTCTGTGCCCCCGGCGGCAAGCTGATGAGCGAGAAGGAATACTCGAACTTCATCTTCCGCTTCGAATTCAACGTGCCGCCCGGCGGCAACAACGGCATCGGCATCCGTGCGCCGCGCAACGGCGATGCGGCCTACGGCGGAATGGAGATCCAGATCCTCGACGATACCCACGAGAAGTACAAGGGCTGGCTCAAGGACTACCAGCACCACGGCTCCATCTACGGCATTGTGCCGGCCAAGACGGGCTTTCGCAAGCCGGCCGGCGAGTGGAACAGCGAAGAAATCATGGCCGACGGGTCGCACATCAAGGTCACCCTCAACGGCCACGTGATCGTCGACGCCGATCTGAGCAAGATCGAGAAGACTGCGGACGGGAAGAACCATCCCGGAATGCACAACGAGAAGGGCTTCATCGGCTTCCTGGGCCACGGCGATCGGGTCGAGTTCCGCAACATCCGGATCAAGGAACTCAAGAAGTAAGCCTTATGCTTCTGGGAATCGAAATCGGCGGAACGAAGCTGCAGTTGGCGGTTGGGCCGGGATGCGGGACGGCGCTCGTGGAGTTGCGGCGGCTCGACGTCGAGCCGGCTCGCGGCGCCGAAGGCGTCCTGCGTCAGATCGCCGAGTGCGGAGCTGAGTTGCTGAGCCGGCATCAGGTCTCTGCCGTCGGCTTCGGCTTCGGCGGCCCGATCGATGCGGCATCGGGTCTGACGATCACCAGCCACCAAGTGGAAGGTTGGGACAACTTCCCCTTGGCGGAGTGGTGCCGCGATGCTTTCGGGCTTCCCGCCGTGCTGATCAACGACTCCGACGCCGCCGGTCTGGCCGAGGCCCGGTTTGGGGCGGGCCAGGGTGGTCGCGTCGTCTTCTACAGCAACGTGGGCAGCGGCATCGGCGGCGCGTTGGTCCTCGACGGCAACCTGTTCTGCGGGGGCAGCGGCGTGGCTTCCGAACTGGGACACCTGCGCCCGGGGCTGCACTGCGACACGCCCGATCAGACCCTCGAATCGATGGCCAGCGGTTGGGCCATCGCGGCCGCGGCCCGCAGCCGAATTGCCGAACGCCCCGAATCGGCCGAGGCTCGAGACCTCTTGGCTCGTTGCGACGGACGGACGCCGCTGCTCACCACCAGGCACGTCGCCGACGCCGCCATTGCGGGCAATGCCGTGGGACGCCAGGTCTTTGCGGAGGCCTGCGAGGCCTATGGCTGGGCGCTGGCCCAGATGATCACGCTGCTGGCTCCCAACATCGTCGTCCTGGGGGGCGGCGTTTCGCTGGTAGGCGAGGAGTTGTTCCTTGCCCCGGTCCGAGCGGCCGTCGACCGCTTCGTCTTCCCTCCCCATCGCGGGACCTTCGAGATCCGCCCCGCGGCGTTGGGCGAGGAGGTCGTTCTGCACGGCGCCATGGCGTTGGCAGGCGAATCCCCGTAGCCGAGTCTGTTCCAGACTCGGATCACTCGGCGCTTGGTGGCCCCCGGGCCCTGCTCTCAGGAGCCCCACGATCACGGTTCACTGGCAACGGGATCGCGGGGCACGGACTCTGCGGGTTCGCTCTTTGCCGGGATGGTGAAGCAGAACGTCGAGCCGCGGCCCGCTCCCTCCGACTCGACCCAGATGCGCCCGCCGTGAATATCGACGATCCGCTTGGCGAGGGCCAGGCCGATTCCCGTGCCTTCGACGCTCCCGTCGAGTTGGTCGAAAAGGTTGAAGATTCTGTCGTGATAGCGGCTATCGATGCCGATTCCGTTGTCGCGAACATAGAAGACGCGATCGCGGCCGTCGAGACGCGAACCGATCTGGATCCGCGGTCGAGGTGGATCACCCATATACTTGATCGCGTTTTCGATGAGGTTCTGAAGAACCTCCAACAGCCGGGTCCGGTCGCCGTAAACCACAGGCAGATCGGGCGAGACTTCCACACGGATGTTGTTCTTCTGAATCGGTTTGAGGAACAGCTCGAGTGCCTCCTCCGCCAATTCGCGAAGCGGAACGTTCTCCGAAGGGTTGACCACGCGACCGATTCGGGAGAGTTCCAGCACGTCTCTGAGCAACACGGCCATCTTGTCGGCCGCGCCGGAGATCCGTGCCAGATCGTCCGCGACGAGCGTCATGTCGCTTCTGGCCAGGTCCTCGGAGAGCGCCCCGATGTATCCTTTGACGGTGATCAGCGGGGTCTTCAGGTCGTGCGAGACCGTGTAGGCGAACCGCTCCAACTCGGCGTTCTGAGCCTCCAGGCGGGCAATCAACTCCTCGCGTTCGGTTCTCGAACGTTCGAGTTCGGCCACGGTGCTTGCCAGGCGTGCGTTGGCTTGCTGGAGTTCCGCCGTCCTTTGCCGCACCAGCGTCTCGAGGTTCTGCTGATAGTCGCGGTTCTCCCGCAACAACCTGGCTCGTTCCAATGCCTTCTCCACGGCGAGGGAGATGATCGACATGTCGTCGATCGGTTTGAGGATGTAGTCCCAGGCCCCGAGCTGCAGTGCTCGGACCGAATCGCTGATGCGCCCCGTGCCCGACACCACAATCAGGGCCGTCTCCGGCGACAACTCCCCCACGCGCCGCAGCACTTCCAGGCCGTCCACATCCGGCATGCGCAGATCGGTGAGGACCAGGTCCGGACGCTCTCGTTCGAAAACCTCCAGCCCCATGCGGCCGTTCTCCGCCGTGAAGACGCGGAACTCCCGGTCCTCCAAATAATCCGCCATGCTCTCTCGCAACGCCGGTTCGTCCTCGATCACGAGGACTGTTGCCGCCCGGTCATTCATGGTGACGTCCCTTCCCGTTGCACGGTTCTATCCGAGGGACGAGCGGGCTTTCTTCGCCCCAATTCGTCTCGATGGTGTCGCGACAGTTGCTCGATCTGTCTCCGTAACGTTTCTGCCAGTTCGTCAAGGTCGGGCACAGGTTTGAAAAACACACGCTCCGACACCTGCGGCGATACCGTGATGTCCGTCGGTTGGCGGTATTCGGGCGAACCGGTGCAGACAACGCATGCCAGCCTGGGGTGGACTTCGCGAACCGCGCGGAGCCACGCGTTGCCGTCCATGCCCGGCAACCGTATGTCGACGACGGCCGCATCGAGCGTCTGACGCTCGAGCAGGTCGAACGCTTCCTCGGCCGTTGGCGCGACCCACACCTGCCATCCGAGATCCTCGAAGTAGTCGCGAAAGCTCTCCCGGACGGCCTCATCGTCGTCCAGGATCAACACCGTATAAGCTTGTTCGCTCATGAAATGCCTCTTCCTACCGGCAGACGGATGATGAATTTCGATCCCTCGCCGGGAGACGACTCGACGCTCATCTCGCCGCCGTGGGTGTCGGTGACAATGAAGTAGGATACGCTCAATCCCAGGCCGGTGCCACGATCCGTGGGCTTCGTGGTGAAGAACGGCTCGAAAACGCGCCTTCGCGTCGTTTCGTCCATGCCAGGGCCGTTGTCCTCGACCTCGATGCGAACTCGCTCCGCCTCTCGCTCATAGGCCAACCCCAGCACGAAACGCGGTTTCTCTTTTCCACCGCCTTCCCTGAATCCCTCCTGCATGGCCTCTGCCCCGTTCCGAAGCAGGTTCAACACGACCTGTTGGATCCGGCTCGCCTCGCAGGGGATCTCCGGCACTCCCTCTTCGTACTGCCGGATGATCTCGATTTGGCGGAAGTCATACTTCTTCTTCAAGTCGTAGTCGCTGCCGGCCAGATCGACCGTCTGATCGAGCAACTCGGCCAGGTTGCAGGTGGAGAATGCAGAATCGGTCTTGCGGGCGAAACTCAGCATGTTCCACACGATGCCGGCCGCCCGGGTACCCGACTCCCGAATCCTTGCCAACATCCTCGGAACTCCACGAGACTCCATGAATCTCCGAATCGCTTCCATGTTCGTTCCCGCCGCTTCTGCCGCACGAGTATTGGCGGGCAGATCGTCCGTCAGTCGGCTGGAGAGCACGCTCGCTGTCTGCACCATCCCGGCCAGAGGGTTGTTGATCTCGTGCGCCATCCCCGCCGCCATTCCTCCCACCGACAGCATCTTCTCCGACTGCACCATCATTTCCTCGATCCGCACCTGTTCCGTCACATCGTCAACGCGGATTACCGCCCCGTCCGCACTCTCGCCAGTGAGCGGATAAACGGTTACGTTCTGGAAACAGATCTGCTCCCCCTCGCGGCAAACTCGTCTGTGTATGGCAAAGGCCTGCCGGCTCCGGACGGCGTCGAGTACCCGGTCCATTTCGGAGGCCATTACAGGCAGAAGCTGATTGATCGGTTGCCCCAGGGCCTGGGCTCGCCCAAGCCCGGTTACCCGCTCCGCTGCCGAATTCCACTGCGTCACCTTCCCCTGGGCATCCACGCCCACCAGCACCGACGGCATGGAGTCGATGATGTTGCCGATGTAGTTATTGGCCCTCCTCAGATCCTCGTCGGACTTCTCGATGGACGAGAGCATCTTGCGCAGGACCGCCCCTAACTCTACCGTCTCCACCGATCCGGAGATCGGGATCTCCGCCGCGAGAATGCCTTCCCTCTCGATATTGGCTGCGGCGAGCGTCAAACGCTGCAGGGGTTTCATGAGCACCTTGGAGATCCATACGGCAAAGCCGATCGACACCAGAAGAACCAGGCAGGAGAGGAGAAAGATCCGGCTGGTCAATCGCCGGGCCGGCAATTCCATCTCGTCCGCGAAGAACGAGGCCCCGATGTACCAGTCCAGCGGTTCGAAATGCGTGACGTAGGCCCGCTTGCGAAACCGGTATTCGTTGTTGCCACCCGGCTTGCTCCAAGCGTATTCGAAAGGTACGGTCGGCGTCTTGGCGGCTTCCATGAGCTCCTCCAGCATTCCCGCCCGCATCTCCAGGTCGTGCGAACCGTCGATCGTCGGATGAACCAGCAGTCTCTTGTCGCCGTCGAAGATGAACAGACTTCCCGTCTCGGCTATTCTCACCTTGGCGAGCGTGTGGCTCAAATCGGCAATCACCGCGTCCAGTCGCCTTTGGACTTCCGCTTCGACGTCGTCGACGTACACTCCCGTTCCCACGACCCATTCCCACGGCTTGAACCGTTTCACATAAGAGACCTTGTGAGCGTTCTCGATCAGTTCGCCCTCGCTCGGCTTGACCGCCAGATAATCGACGTACCCCTCCCCGTGTTCGCGGCAGACCGCGACGAAAACATCCAACGAGTTTTTGTTCAGGCCGATCGCCAAGCTGTATCGCTCGTCGTCCGCGGTGGTGCCTTCGAGTTCCCGCAAGGCCGAATGCATGATCATCCGTGGGGTATCGGGATCCATATCGTTGATCCAGAGGTACCCGACGCCGTCGTCGTATCGCATGCCTCGCACATCTTCCAGCGCCAGCCGCTGCGATTCCTCGTCCGAAAGCTCCTTGGCCTTCCACTGCTCGTGCCGCTTCTCAATCCGCTCCAAGGCCAACGTCACGATATTCCGCAACCCGGCCTTCCTCCTTTCGAGCGTGGCCGACTTGTGAAACAGGATGCTCCGATACTGGTTCTCGACGTTCAGAACGACCGTGTTCATCAGGTTCGACGCATTCTCCTCATACGCGGTAAGCATCGCCCTTTCGGTCTCGTGGCGGGCGGAGTACTGGATCGTCAGCGCCGTGAACAACACGGTTGCTGCAACCAGCAGAAGCACCTTGGACCGAAACGTCCATGTCTTCTTCGGCATGATCGGCTCCCTGACGTCCTTGAACTCAATTCCATCAGCCCGGCGCCGACGCCGGATTGCGCGTCGGTTGCGAAACGGGACCGCGGGGAACGGTCGCGGAAGACTCCGCCTCCTTCCGTCCCTTCCCGACCGGCAGGCGAACGACGAACCTGGCACCCTTGCCGGGAGACGATTCCACGCTCATCTCCCCGCCGTGGGTCTCGGTGACAATGAAGTACGAGACACTCAACCCCAGCCCGTTGCCACGATCCGTGCGCTTGGTCGTGAAGAACGGCTCGAACACCCGCTTTCGCGTCGCCTCATCCATGCCGGGCCCGTTGTCTTCGATCTCGATGCGGACCCGACCGGCTTCCCGTTCGTGGGCCAGCCTCAGCACGAAACGCGGCTGCCGGCTCTCGCAACTAGCTTGAAGTCCTTCCTGCATGGCCTCCGCTCCGTTGTGAAGCAGGTTCAGCACGACCTGCTGGATCTTGCTTGCCTCGCAGGGCACCTGTGGGACGCCCTCTTCGTACTGCCGGACAATCTCGATCCGGCGGAAGTCGTACTCCCTCTCCGGATCGTAGTCGCTGCCGGCCAGGTCGACGGTGTGGTCGAGCAATTTCGCCAGATCATAACTGGAGAAACTGCGGTCGCTCTTGCGGGCGAAGCTCAGCATGTTGGAGACGAGTTCCGCGGCACGGGCACCCGACTGCCGAATCCTCGCCAGCATCCTGGGGACGCCGCGTGCCTCCATGAAGCGGCGAACCGCTTCCATACTTGTGCCTGCTTCCTCAGCGGCACGCGCGTTGGCCGGCAGATCGTCGGCAAGCCGGCTGGAGAGTACGCCGGCCGTCTGGATCATGCCGGCCAGGGGATTGTTGATCTCGTGGGCCATGCCGGCAGCCAGTCCGCCCACCGAAAGCATCTTCTCCGACTGCACCATCATTTCCTCGATCCGCACCCGCTCCGTGACGTCGTCGATGCGGATCACCGCGCCCTCGACGCCGTCGGCAACGAGCGGATACACGGTGACGTCTTCGAGACGAACGCAATCGTCCTCCCGGCGAATTCGCCGCCGTTCGCTGAACGTCTCTCCGTTCTTCATGGCGGCAAGTACCCGTTCCATCTCCGGGGCCATGGCGGGTAAGGCCCGGTCCAGCGTCCGCCCTGTGGCCTCCGTGCGTGCCAGCCCCGTCACTCGCTCGGCCGCGCAGTTCCACTGCGTTACCTTGCCCGATGCGTCCACGCCCACCAGCACCGACGGCATTGAGTCGATCACGTTGCCGATGTAGCTGTTCACGTTCTTCAATTGCTGCTCGGATCTCTCGATCGACGACAGCATCCTGCGCAAAACCATTCCCAAGTCTACCGTCTCCACCGTCCCCGAAACGGGGATCTCCGCCGCACGAAAACCTTCCCGCTGAATACGGGTTGCCGCCAGCGTCAATTGCCTCAGCGGCTTCATCATCCCCTTGGAGATCCACACGGCCAGCCCGATTGCCGCCAGAAGCACCAGGCAGGAGAGAAGGAAGATCCGGCTTCTCAAACGCCGGGCCGGCAACTCCATTTCTTCCACATAGAACGAAGCCCCGATGTACCAGTCCAGCGGTTCGAAATGGGTGACATAGGCCCGTTTGAGAAACCGGTGTTCGTTCTCATTTCCCGGCTTGCTCCAAATATAGTCGAAAGGGACGGTCGGCGTCTTGGCGGCCACCATGAGTTGTCCCAACATCTCGGTCCGCATTTCCGGGCTGCGCGAATCCGCAACGCTGTCGAGAAAGGGATGGACCAGCGAATTTTGGTTGCCGTCGAAAATGAACAAATGGCCCGTTTCGGCGATTCTCACTTTCGATAGTGTCTCACGGAGTTCCACCAGAACGGCGTCAAGACGCTTCCGGGCCTCCTTCTCGATATCGTCGATATAGACCCCGGTGCCGATCACCCAACCCCACGGCTCGAAGAGGCGCAGGTACGAGATCTTGGCGACGTCGTCGCTCAATCCGTCCCGGGTGGGCTTCGGCCACAGATAGTCACAATACCCTTCTCCGTCCTCGCGGCACAAGTCAACGAAAGCGGCCAGCAGGTTCTTGGTTTCGCCCGTGACGGACTCGAATCGCGGTCCATCCGACAAGGAAGTGCCCTCCAATTCAGGCATAGTCGGATGCATGACCAACCGCGGTGCGGGTTGGGCCGTGTCGTTGACCCACAGATACCCCACCCCGTCGTCATATCGCATGTCGCGCAAGTCCTCCAGGGCCATCTGCTGCGCTTCGGCTTCCGAAAGCAGCCCCTTCGTCTGCTGCCGGTGATACTCCTCAATTCGCTGAATTCCCAGGCCGACGATGTTGCGCAGCTCGGCCTTCCTCAGCTCGAGTGCGACCGACTCATGAAACAGGACGCTGCGGTACTCGCTCTCGACGTTCAGGGCAACCGTGTTGATGAGATTGAGAGCATTGCCTTCATAGGCGGCAAGCATCGCCCGCTCCGTCTCTCGTTGGGCGGAGTACTGGACGGTCATTGCCGTGAACACCACGGTGGCGAAGACGACGAGAAGCACCCTGGACCGGAAAGTCCACATCTTCTTCTGCATGTTCGTCCCTCCGTGGCGTCGCGAAGCGGAATTCTACTCGCAAAGACAAGATGCAGTCGGCTCGGAACATGTGCAAAGAACTGAGCCTATCGTACACGTTTTCGCGCATGTCGAAAAGCAAGCCCGGCTTCTGAGAGCCTCTGCGCCGTGATCGGCGCGGGCCGACGCCGGACGACTCGGCTTTGACGAATCAAAATCGGTCCGGCTCTCGTTCGCGCGGCATGGGAAACGGCGGCTCCCGGTGGCGTCGCGCGTCCAGTTGGACGTCGATATTCAGAAGGCCGCGATCGCGGACGTTTTGGGCGAGGATTCGGACTCGGCCGCGCGGATCGGCTCGGTGCTGCAGTTCTTCGCCCAGGTAGAACAACCGGTCTCCGACGAATCCGACCTGGAAACCGCCGACGGTGACAATGCGATCGCCGGGCTCGAATCCCACGCGCCAGGCCGCGGTGCCGGGAATCACCCGCGTGACGACGACGCCGGTATCGGTGTTGTAGGCGAACACTCCCAATCGCCAGAGAGGTTCGACGATGAAGCGTTCGCCGCGGCCGAAGGCTTCGGCTTTCGCCGCGGGGAGCCCGTCTTCGGTGCCCTCTCGTGCGGCGCCTTCGCGGCGGCCTTGGCGCATGGCCTCCGGGGCGGCACGTTCGCCGCCCTCGCGCTGGCGGACTGTTTCGTCCGCCGGCTGCTTGGCGGCTTCTGGGCGGTCTTTTTCCTCGATGGCCGCGGCCGAGCTTGTGAGAACGGCTGTCATCAGCAACGCTGCCGCAACGAGTATTCTGCGAGTCATGGTCGGCCTCCTTCGATTTTCCGGATCGCAACAAGCGCGAATGTTCTGATCTATCTCGAGTCAGTCAGGGAAACCGTAAGGGATCACCGCGGCCGCCATTCCCCGACGCTCTTGACTACTCGAATTCGATCGCCTGCGCCCAGCTTCTCATAGAGCTGCTTGGTCCACTGGTAGGCTTCGGGCATGTTGCCGACGAAGGTGATTGGGCGGGGATAGACGAGGGCCAGGTTCTGGGGCAGATCGCCGAAGCGAAGCACGCCCAGGAACTCCGGGGTGGCCGGGTCTTCGTGGGTGGCGGGCGGATCGGCAAGGACGATCTCGGCGATTTGCGGATCGAGGACGGCGGCATAGACGGCCAGCGGAGCCGTGTGACCTTGGCCGTAGACGGCGATCGGTCCCGTTGCCGGCTCTTCGCTCAGCAGCTTGATTGCGGCCAGGAGGTCGCTGGTTTGCCGCTCTGGGAGCGTTTGCCCTAGGAGCGGGTAGGTTCTTCTGGCTGTCCAGAGGTAGCCGGGGCCGACGGAGGTGGCGCCGGTATTGCGGACTTCGACGGCGGCAGTCGCCAGCCCTTCGCCGACGCGAGGCCGCGAGGAGCCGCCGCCGGAGAAGGTGCTTTGGGCGTCGGGCTGGACGGCAAAGGCCAGCGTGGGCATGGGGCACGGGGCGCGGTCGGGGCGCCGGGTCTTGATGCTGAGGGTCATTCCGTCGAAGCTGTCGAAGACGTAGGTGGCCATGGTGGCGGTCTTGTCGTTGCCGTCGGCCCGATAGTCGCGCTGGCGGGGGACTCGTTCCGGCAGGGTCGTGCGGAAGGTCACGTCGCGGAGTCGAGCGAGGGTCTTCTTCTGGTACTCTCGCCAGGCTGCCTCGTCTGCAATCGCGGGCACGTCGGCTTTCTTCACCAGTAGCTCGTCGATGCGGCGCATCTCATCATTTTCCGGCAGCTTGCCGCCGAAGACGAGCAGGTTTTCTTCCGGTTCGACGAAGTCGGTCACGTCGTCGGCGACGGGCGTGGGGTCGCCTTTCAGATGGGTGTTGAACCAGGTGAAGATGGCCTGACGCAGCTTGGGCGTGTAGCCGTGGGGCGTCATGTCTTCGACGAGGTCGAAGTGGTCGGCGGCCCCCAGCGCGGCATATTGATGGCGGATGCGGTTGGCGACGTCGCGGTATCCGTAGGGACGCCAGAGGACGTCTTCGGAGCCGGAGGCGATCAGGAGCGAACGGGGAGCGATGAGGGCGCCAAGATCGGGCCAGCACCAGCGGTAGTAGTTGATCCAGAAGGCGCAGTCGCAGTGGCCGTCGGTGGCGCGATCGGTGACGACGTGCTCGATGCTGCCCGACTGGCAGACCGGCACCACCACCTTCACTCGCTCATCGGCCGCCCCCAGGCACCAGGAGATCACTCCGCCTCCGCTCAGGCCGGTGACTCCCATTCGGTCGGCGTCGACGTCGGGCCGGGTCTCGAGGTAATCGAGCGCCCGCATGGCGTTCCAGACTTCGGTGCCGGCGGGCGTGTAGCCTCGGCTGGGCCAATCCCAGCGTCCTTCGCGATAGGTTCCGTGGTGGATTCCCTGCGACTCGCCCAGTTGGATGGGATCGAGGACGAGGGCCACGTAGCCGTGCTGGCCGAACCAGCGCGGGTTTGCCTGGTAGGGCGGATTGACTTTTCCTTTGGAGTGTCCGCAGAGGTACAGCACGGCGGGGAGACGCCCGGTGATCTTGGCAGGCCGATATAGGTTGCCGATCACATAGGCGCCGGGGAGGCACTGGAAGTGGACCTTCTCGACGACGTAGTCGCCGCGTTCGAGGACGCCGGTGACGGCGGCGTTGAGGGGCGATCGCGGCGGCAGGGGCGACAGGCCGAGCATTTCGCGCCACATTTCGCGGCGTTGTGGGGCGGTGGCGTTCCATTCCTCCTGGGAGAGCGGGACGGCGAGCGAGGAACTGGAGACCTGTCGGGCTTCTTCGCGAGCGGCGCCGTAGAGGGTGGTCCAATCGCCGCGGGCGGTATTGGCAACGGCCGCCAATAGGAGGAAGAAGACGGCTGGGTAGATGTGGTTCATTGGATCTCTCCCGTCTGGAGGTTGAAGGAGGCTGGAGGCAACGGGATCCAGTTTGTTCGATGGAATGCTCGGCATCAAGCTCTAGGGGTGAAAGTGCTGTCACAAACGGTGGTGAAATGGTTGCGGGTCGGTGGGGTTGGTGGTGCAAACGTCGATCGATAGGTGCATGAGCCATGGAGTAGCTAAGGTTCGGTGGCGCATGGGGTTGCGGCGATTCTGGGAGCGCAGAACCAGCGGGCCCCTCTCCATGGGGGAATGGGCAGATGCGGGTTGTCTTGGAGCCGGCGGTGGGGAACGGGAACGACGGTGGCAGGAACCGGTGATTTCTTTGGGGAACCGAACGCGGGTCGTTGGAGACATGGTTCGGGGCTTGTGTGCGTTGTGCGGCCGCAATTCTGTGAAGGCTGGGTTGCGGACATGCCCCACATTGGGCTTGAAGGGCGACTGGTAGGGGTTGTTTTGGTCAACAGACGGAGAGAATTCCGGTTTGGGCTGTGAGCAGTGGGGGTTATTTTGGTCAACAGGCGGAGATAATTCCGCTTTGGGTAGTGCCAGTTCGGCGAGGGGGGCCGGGAGGGGGAAGGGGAAATCGGGGATGAGGTGTGGGGGGACGTCGGCGGCGGAGAGGCGTGGTCCGGCCTGTCTTATGCCGCGGATTTCGGATCCTCTTAGTGTCTTGGTTTGGGATTTGTGCGCATGGTGCGCGCATGTTTGTGAAGGTTGGGTTGGAGGCTTGCCCCGCTTTGGGTAGAGGTCGTTGCCGAAGAGGGCGAACATCTGCTCGATGTATTGATTGAGGGGGCGGATGACTTTTTCGCGGAAGAGGGCGGTGCGGAGGCGGGCCTGGCGTTTGAGGCGGCGGGGGGCGTGGGTGCGCCAGGTGGCGACGACGGCGCCTTGTCGGGCGAATCGGTCGGGGTGGTCAGTGAGGAGGCGGACAGCTTTGTGGTCGAATGTACACGTGTCCATAAGTACATGTTAGCAATGTGGCGCGATTTTTCAATAGGAAAGTTGAACATTTGGGGAGGTTTCTTGGTTCATCCGGAATTCGCGTAGGGTGCGAAGTGCAAGAAGAGTACCGGTGCCTCTTCTCTGTTGCACGATGGCCATAACCGCTTGACAAACAACCGTTTAGGCGCGTCGGCAACAAGAGAAGAGGCACCGGTACTCCCGGGCGAGGATGGAACCTACGCTTCCGCCGGATGAACCGGTTTGGGGGGGGGCTGATCTTGGCGGATCAACGCTGGTTGGGGCGATTTCTGCGTACGGAGCGGGCCGGTGGTTCCGTAGATGGAGTTGGGACGCGTGTTGTTTTGAACATGAGGTAACCAAGGGAATGGAGACGGGGATCCAGGCAAGAGAATTGGCGTGGCGATGGGTTCTAGGGGGTGAATCTGACAACCGAAAGAATCGGTTTCTGCGTCAAAGGAGTCGATCTTGTGTGCCACTGCTTACTGGTTAGTAGTATTATCGCTTTATCCTCGTTCAGGCACTGTCAACGAGTAGACAGTGGCACACTACGCCGTTAACCGAAATTCATGACGTTGACTCTTAAGTTTTGTAGCCGTCGCGATTTGTTGTTTGGTTGCATTGGTGATTTGTGGGGCCCCGATGTGTTCGCGTTTCTTCTTTCGTGGATAGCTGCGACTGGTTTTGGCCCCTGTTCTCTGGTAGT